>SAMEA3663013__coassemble_504_pt1 | contig 31509 bp, 27 predicted proteins | sample SAMEA3663013__metabat2_low_PE_021 | metagenome-assembled genome bin SAMEA3663013 (sample SAMEA3663013) | pig gut metagenome | biome: pig gut; feature: pig-associated habitat; material: faeces | place: France | collected 2012
GCTCTGTAGTGCCTTCCAGGCACTTAACGCATAATTTCACGCTCGCCTTGCACAACGTTGGTTTTTATGGCCCACGAATTTTCACTAATTCAATATTTTTGGCTGCGCTCGGCAATATTTCTTAATATTTTCGGCTGCGCTCGGCATAGCCCGTTTCAAGCACCACTATCCGCAAGATAGTTTTCATTATCCGCAAGATAATTTTTACGCTCATATAAGATAGTTTTTGTTACAAACTTTGTAACATGTATTACAAACTTGCTAACATGCATTACAAAGTTTGTAACATGTATTAGAAACTTTGTAATAAACTTTTTCTGCGCAGATAGTGAAAACTATCACGGGCTTAGGATCATTTTTCTTGCGGATAGCAAAAAATATCTGCCTTAAAACGTGGAGCGGATAGGCAGGGAGTAGGACGTTCTAACGTTCATTTTCTGCCTTTTCTCTTTGCTCTTCGCGCTTGTTGCAGTAACTTTGCATCGTTTTTTAGGTATTATAATATATGCAAGACATTCGCAACATTGCTATCATCGCCCACGTGGACCACGGCAAGACTACGCTGGTAGACAAGATGCTGCTCGCGGGCAATCTGTTCAGGAAAAATCAAAACGCGGGAGAACTCATTTTGGATAACAACGACCTCGAACGCGAACGAGGCATCACAATTCTCTCCAAGAACGTTTCAATTGACTATAAAGGCACTAAAATCAACATCATAGACACCCCGGGACACTCCGACTTCGGCGGCGAGGTGGAGCGCGTGCTCAATATGGCCGACGGCTGCCTACTGCTCGTTGATGCCTTCGAAGGCCCGATGCCGCAAACGCGCTTCGTGCTGCAAAAGGCCCTGCAAATCGGGTTGAAGCCCATCGTGGTGGTGAACAAGGTGGACAAGCCCAACTGCCGCCCCGAGGAGGTTTACGAGATGGTGTTCGACCTCATGTGCGACCTCGATGCAACGGAGGAGCAACTCGATTTCCCCGTGGTGTACGGTTCAGCCAAGAACGGCTGGATGAGTGAGGATTTTAATAAGCCTACCGAAAACATTGACTATCTTCTTGACAAAATAGTTGAGGCCATTCCCGCCCCCACGCAACTCGAAGGTACGCCGCAGATGCTCATCACCTCGCTGGACTATTCCAACTACACGGGGCGTATCGCCGTGGGGCGCGTGCATCGCGGACGCATTTCGGAAGGCATGAACTGCACCATCGCCCACCGCGACGGCACGTTTGAGAAAACGAAAATCAAGGAGGTACATACCTTTGAGGGTATGGCGCGGCAGAAGACCGACGGCGTGGAGTCGGGCGACATTTGCGCCGTTGTGGGATTGGAGAATTTTGAAATCGGCGACACGATTTGCGATTTTGAAAACCCCGAGCCGCTGCCCACAATCGCCATCGACGAACCTACGATGTCGATGCTCTTCACCATCAACGACTCCCCCTTCTTCGGCAAAGAGGGCAAATATTGCACCTCGCGCCACATCAACGACCGCCTCGAAAAAGAACTTGAAAAGGACCTCGCCCTGCGCGTGGAGAAGACCGAGGGCGCAGACCGCTGGATTGTATCCGGGCGCGGCGTGCTGCACCTCTCAATCCTCATCGAGACGATGCGCCGCGAGGGCTACGAATTGCAGGTAGGGCAGCCGCAGGTAATCTATAAGGAAATCGACGGCGAGCGTTGCGAGCCGATTGAAGAACTGACAATCAACGTCCCTGAGGAGTTCGCCTCTAAGATGATCGACATGGTAACGCGCCGCAAGGGCGAGATGACCTCGATGATAACCCTCGGCGACCGTGTGGACATAGAGTTCAACATTCCCTCTCGCGGCATCATCGGCCTGCGCACCAACGTGCTTACCGCCAGTCAGGGCGAGGCCATCATGGCGCACCGTTACAAGGAATATCAGCCCTATAAAGGCGACATACAGCGCCGCTCCAACGGCTCGCTCATCGCGCTCGAAGGCGGCACGGCCTACGCCTATGCCATTGACCACCTGCAAGACCGCGGCCGCTTCTTCATCTCGCCGCAAGACGAGGTGTACGCCGGGCAGGTAGTAGGAGAGCATGTGCACGAGAAGGACCTCGTTATCAACGTTACGAAGGCCAAGCAACTCACCAACATGCGCGCTTCGGGCGCCGACGAGAAGGCGCGTATCGTGCCGCCCATCATCTTCTCGCTCGAAGAAGCCCTCGAATACATCAAGGAGGACGAGTATGTAGAAGTAACGCCCAAGTCGATGCGCATGCGCAAAACCATTCTCGACCACACCGCGCGCAAGCGTGCTGGAAGAGAGTGATGTCAGGTACATCTTATATAAAAAACAATAAGGCCTTGCGCTCCCTGTATCAGGGCGGGCGCAAGGCCGTTTTCGTATTGAAAAAGTTATTATGCTATCTTCCGCAGACATAAAATCTGCCGCCGCAACCGTGGGCTTCGACCGCTGCGGCATTGCGCGCGCCACGGCCGTGAGCGGGCAGCGTGCCGCAGAGTTGCGGGCATGGCTGGCAGAGGGTTGCCACGGCGAGATGGACTATCTGGCCCGCAATGTGGAGAAACGGCTCGACCCAAGGCTTTTAGTCGAGGGGGCGCGGACGATTGTGAGCGTGGCGCTGTGCTACAATCCCGGAGAGGAAGCCGTGAGCGCGGAGTGGCATTTGGCACGCTATGCCTACGGGCGCGATTATCACGAGGTGGTGAAAGACCGCCTGCGGCAGATGCTTGCGCTGCTCTCACTCGAAGAGGGGCGCGACGGACGCGCTTTTGCCGATACCGCGCCTATCGACGAAAAATATTGGGCGGAGCAGGCGGGCATCGGCTGGCGCGGGCGCAACAGCCAGATTATCATTCCCGGCGCGGGCAGTTATTTCGTGCTGGGCGAACTCGTGCTGTGCGATGAGGCAGACGTTTACGACCGCCCCGCGCCGAACCGTTGCGGCATGTGCCGCGCCTGTCTCGATGCCTGTCCCGGCGGGGCATTGCTCGGCGACGGCAGACTCGATGCACGCCGCTGCCTGTCGTATCTCACGATAGAGCATCGCGGCGCACTGCCCAAAGAACTTGGGGCAGAGATGCGCGGCTGCTTTTACGGCTGCGACCGCTGTGCCGAGGTGTGCCCGTGGAACCAGAAAGCGATGACCGCAACGTGCGGGGATTTTCTCCCGCGAAGGGCCATCGCTGATATGAAGCCTGCCGACTGGACGGCGCTCACCGTGGAGCAATATCGCTCGCTCTTTAAGGGCAGCGCCGTGAAGCGGGCAAAATATGAGGGGTTGATGCGCAACATTCGTCTGTTGCGCGATGCGGCAGAAGAGTAGGGGCGTTTTGATAGCAAAACGCCCCTACTTGCAAATCAATAATTCTTATCTTTTCCGCCCTTGTCAATAGCGCGCCACGCATAGAATATATATGCCAGCACGAAGGGAATGAGTAGCGAAACTGCCGACATCACTTGCAGTGTGAACAATCCCGAGGAACTGTTCTCGATGGTGAGCGAGCAGGCGGGGTTGGCGGTCGAGGGGTAATAGGCGGTGTTGTTAAGGCCGGCGAGGAGCAGCAGGCCGAGTACGGCGAGCACCGTGCCCGTGCCGGAAAGCCAGATGCCGCGCACGAAGCCGGGGCGCAACCAGGTCAAGGCCATGCCCGTGAGCACCAACGCCGCGCCTATTAGCAAAGCGGCGGTCACGGCCGGCAGGGCGAGGGCGTTGTGCAGGTACTTAAACGGTTCGGCGGCGATGATGCCCGTTTCAGGATTGCTGGCGAGGCCGTCCATGGTGAGCACATGCGCCAAGAACGCCACGAAGAGCAGGGCAAAGGGCACGCCGTCTATGAGCATTCTGCGGCGCAGCCGCGCACGCAGGGTTTCCTCGCCGTCGAGGTTATTCACCATATACATAGCACCCAGCACGCGGGCGAGGAACATTACTGCCAAGCCCAGCACCCAGTTCCACGGGTTGGCCAGCGCGTCCAGGCCGTGCCAGCAGTTCGCCCAACGGCTGATGACGGGCAAGCAGTCCGTGCCGGGCAGTGCGCCGATAGCGCTTTTGTCCACCGTGAACGCTGCGCCGTTGAAGAACGTGCCTACTGCCATGCCGATGAGCAGCGGAGCGAGCAGTCCGCTCACTGCCAGCACGCGCCGCCATGACTTTTGGCTCAGCCAAGCGCCTTGCTTAGCCTGGAACTCATAGCTCACGGCTTGCAGCACGAAACAGCAGAGGATAAGCATCCACACCCAGTAGGCACCGCCGAAGCTCGTGCTGTAAAACAGGGGGAAGGAGGCGAAGAACGCGCCGCCGAAGGTGACGAGCGTCGTAAACGTGATTTCCCACTTGCGCCCCGTGGCACCCACAAGCCGACTGCGCTCCTCGGGCGTATGCCCCACGCAGAAGATTAGGCTGCCGCCGCCCTGGACGAACAGCAGGAACACGAGCAGCCCGCCCAGCAGGCTGACAAGAAACCACCAATATTGTTGCAAAAACAGTTGTGACATAATTGTTATTAATTTATTTAGTAGACGAGTAAACAAGTAGACGAGTAGACGAGACATGAATGTCGCGCTAATTATATTTTATATGAGTAACTTGTCTCGTTTACTTGTTTACTTCGTGATTTTCGGCTGCGCTCGGCATAGCCCGAACAAGTTCGGCTCTGCGCTCGCTTGCACGAAAATCTCCTCGTTTACTTGTTTACTTCGTGATTTTCGGCTGCGCTCGGCATAGCCGAACAAGTTCGGATTTGCGCTCGCTTGCACGAAAATCTCCTCGTTTACTTGTTTACTCGTTTACTTGTTTACTAAAAAACTTGTTTACTAAAATATTTATTCCGCTTTATGCTCGCGTATGGCTTTGAACATAATGCGCAGTTCCACGAAAAGCAGTGCCGTGAAGAGCGCGAGGAAGATGAAGAAGGTGGTCTGCACCGCCTGCGGGCTGAGGCTCGAAACGGCCGCGTTCACCGGCAGCAGGTCTTGAATGGCCCACGGCTGACGTCCCACTTCTGCCACAATCCAGCCCGCCTGACCGCCGAGATAGGCCAGCGGCAGGCACCACATGCCCGCATGGAGCAGCCAGCGGCGCTCGGCGAGGTTGCCTTTCTTGCGCGAGAACCATGCCACGAGTACGAAGAGCAGCATCAGCGCCATGCCCGTGCCTACCATGATGCGGAACGACCAGTAAACCAACCATACGGGCGGCACGAGTTGTTCCTTGTCGCTGATAAAGCCGTACCCGAAGTAGGGCAGATTTTCTTTATATTCTTTATTGGCAACCGCCTGCTCTTCGGGCGTGGCGAGCGTGTCGCCCTGCATGGCGCGCAGTTTTGAGAAGGCTTGCACAGCCAGTTTGCCGCGCTGCATTTTCTCTTCGGCAGAGAGATGCTCCGTGCCGTCGGGGGCGGTGTAGCCGTCGAGCAGATTGTCGATGCCTGGCACGTATCCGTTGAAGTCGTGCGTGGCGAGCATGGAGAGCATGCCCGGAACTTCAATGCCCGGCACGATGGAGAACGGTGCCTGCTGGCCGCCCTGGCGCAAGCCCTCGGCGGCGGCGAGTTTCATGGGTTGCCCTTTGGCAATATTGACGCCCGACTGGTCGCCCGTGCCCATCACGATGAGGCCGCTTACCAGTCCTGTCACGGCGGCGATGCGCATGCTTGCCAACGCCGTGCGCCCGTTGCGCCCGCGCAGCAAGAACCAGCTGCTCACGGCTACTACGAACACCGCGCCCGTGAGCCAGCCGCTGCTCACCGTGTGCAGGAATTTCATGGCTGCCTCGGGGGCAAACGCCACGGCGAAGAAGTCGGTCATCTCGCTGCGCACCGTTAGCGGGTTAAGTTCCATTCCCACGGGGTGCTGCATCCAGCTGTTCGCCACAAGAATCCACCACGCCGAGAGCGTAGCGCCGATGCCCGTGAGCCACGTGGAGGCGAGGTGGAACCCGCGCCCCACCTTGTCCCAGCCGAAGAACATCACGCCGATAAAGGTGCTTTCCATAAAAAACGCCACGATGCCCTCGATGGCGAGCGGTGCGCCGAAGATGTCGCCCACAAACCACGAGTAGTTGCTCCAGTTTGTGCCAAACTCAAATTCGAGAATCAGTCCCGTGGCCACGCCGACGGCGAAGTTGATGCCGAAGAGCTTTTGCCAGAAGCGGGCGGTGTCTTTCCAAAACGCCTCGCCCGTGCGCACATACTGCGTTTCCATCAACGCCATAATCAGTGCCAGCCCCAGCGTGAGCGGCACGAACAGCCAGTGATAGCAGGCCGTCAGGGCAAACTGCGCGCGCGACCAGTCGATGAGCGCAGTGCCGATGCTTTCCAAGAGATACATATTTATATATATAAGGTTAAAAGGTTATTTACTCGTCTACCAGTTTGCCAAAAACTCGTTTACCAATGTCGTCCTACTTCGCCCTTTCCGTCAGTGTGCCGCCCACCGTTTCGCTCCGCTCGCTGTCAGAAAGCCCGGCGAGGGCGGGGCGGAAGAAGCAGAGGCGCAGCACGGCGAAGATGATGATCAGTTTAATGATGACCAGCAGCCAAAGCTGCCGTCCCCAGGTCATGCGGCGAATGCCGTCGGCGTACATTTTGAAGAAATTCATCTTTTTATAGCGCGTAATATTGCCGCCTAAGTTATTAAAAAATCCATAATTCGCGCACGATATGCCGTGAAAAACGCCTTTTTCAGTAATAAAAGCCGTACAAACGCCCTTGAAACCTTGCCATAATGGCGTTTTTTCCCTAATTTTGCCGCCGAAACATAGTTTTCCCCTTTGCATCAGCAGGGCGGCTTCTCCAAAAGAGGATGCCCGGATGGTGGAATGGTAGACACGAGGGACTTAAAATCCCTTGGCCATTACCGGCTGTGCGGGTTCGAGTCCCGCTCCGGGCACTTCCCCGTTATTTTGCCTCCCGAAATGAAAAAATATTCTTTTCGGGAGGCTTTTTTAGGCAGCATGATGCGAAAAAATATTGTATTATGTGCGGAGAAACTTAGAAATAGGTAAATTTGCATTGCAAACGAAAAACCTTTTAATACCCCTAATAATTTTATCTTTATGATTAACTACAAAGACTTAGGTTTGGTGAACACGCGCGAAATGTTCGCACGCGCCATCAAGGGCGGCTACGCTATCCCCGCCTTCAACTTCAACAACATGGAACAGCTGCAGGCCATCATCAAGGCCGCTTCTGCAAAGAAGAGCCCCGTTATCCTGCAAGTTTCCAAGGGTGCACGCGCTTACGCCAACCAAACTCTGCTCCGCTACATGGCAGAAGGTGCAGTGGAATATGCTAAGGAACTTGGCTGCAAGCACCCCGAAATCGTGCTTCACCTCGACCACGGCGATTCTTTCGAAACCTGCAAGAGCTGCATCGACATGGGCTTCAGCTCTGTGATGATTGACGGCTCCGGCCTTCCCTACGAAGAGAACGTTGCCCTCACGAAGAAGGTGGTTGACTACGCTCACCAGTTCGACGTAACCGTAGAAGGCGAGCTCGGCGTACTGGCAGGCGTTGAGGACGAAGTGTCCCACGCTGAAAGCCACTACACGAAGCCTGAAGAAGTAGTAGACTTCGCCACTCGCACGGGTTGCGACAGCCTCGCAATCTCTATCGGCACGAGCCACGGCGCTTACAAGTTCACGCCCGAGCAGTGCACCGTTGACCCCAAGACGGGTCGCCTTGTGCCTCCTCCCTTGGCATTCGACGTGCTCGACGCTGTGATGAAGGAGCTCCCCGGCTTCCCCATCGTGCTCCACGGTTCTTCCAGCGTGCCTCAGGAAGAAGTTGACACCATCAACAAGTACGGCGGCAAGCTCCCCAACGCCGTTGGTATTCCCGAAGAGCAGCTCCGCAAGGCAGCCGCCAGCGCAGTTTGCAAGATCAACATCGACTCCGACAGCCGCTTGGCTATGACCGCTGCTATCCGTCAGGTGTTTGCTGAAAAGCCGAGCGAATTCGACCCCCGCAAGTACCTCGGTCCTGCTCGCGACAACATGCAGAAGCTGTATGAGCACAAGATTGTCGAAGTGCTTGGTTCTGAAAACAAGCTTGCCAATCTCGACTAATTCTATTAGTAAGATTGCATAAACAAAACAGGGAGCAACCCGCGCGGGTTGCTCCCTGTTTTTTGTTTGTATGTCGATATAGAATTATATCTGCACCGTGCCGCCGGCGGCATCTATGGAGCAGGTCATCTGTCCGCCGCTGTAATAGAACACGCCGTCGATGGAGATGGCTTTCGACTTCTCGCCAGTGGCAGAGATGTCGATAAAGCCTCCGGCAAATGTCATGTCGCCCTTTACCTTGATACCGCGGCATTTCGATTCGAGCGTGGCGTCGCCGGGCATATAAGTGGTGCCCGTCACGTTCATCTTAATCGTCGTGCTGCCGCTCTGGGATTGCGACACTGTAAGGTGGGTGCCTGCGCTGATGCCCTTCGCGCCGTTGCCGCTCACAGTGGCGGTGATACTGCCGCCGTTGAAAGCCATGTCGTTTTCGCTCTTAATGCCCTTGGTGTCGTCGGCCGCCACGTTGAGCACGAAGGTGCCGCCGTTGATAAACGTCTGACCGTTGTACTCGTCGAGCGGGTCCTTCGTCGCCGACACGTCGACGCAGTCGCCTTGCACGCCGCTGATGTTGAACGTGCCTCCGTCGGTTTGCAAGTATTGCTCCACGTGCATGCCGTCGCTAAGGGCGGAGGTCACTTTGAACGTGCCGAAACTGCTCTTAAACTGCGTGTATTCGTCGGAAGCATAGGCGTGCTTTGTGTTGCCTCTAAGGTTGAGCGTGCCCGCGCCGGTAAACTCCGCATGGCCGTTGATGAAGAAGCAGGCCTTGTGCGTGCCGCCTGCTGCATCGGCGAGCGTGGTGGCAGTGCCTTCGGGCAGCACCACGGCGATGCGCTTGCCATTCTCGATGTCGATAGCCGCGCCCGTGGCAGAGGTTAGGTTGAGATTGTTGAGCACGACGGTGCTCTTAAATTCGCCGTCCATGAGGAATGAACCGCTCGCCGACGTGCCCGAGAGCGTGTAGGTTACTTCCTCTTGCAGGGCGGCGTCAGCAAGGACACTCACGTTTGCGCCGTCAACGCTGACCGTGACGAGGGCGGCAATGTCGCCCGAAACGGTGACGTTCGCCCGGTTGCCGGCATAATCTACGTTGATGCTATTCGGCGTAAAAGTGCTGGGCACGTTCGTCACCTTGATGCTGTCGATTTCGGCCGTGGCGAACGAGCGTCCCAAGATGGTCAGCGTCTGCCCGCCGTCGGTATAAGTCATCGTTTCGAGCAGGCTGGCGGGGTAAACATACGTCACCGTGCCTTGATGCACGCGGAGCTGCTGCGCCGTGGCGGTGAGGGCGAGGCAGCAGAAAAGGGTTATTGCGGAAAATATCTTTTTCATCGTGCGAGTACTTTAATGGTTTGACCTGCTGCTTTCATCACATAAATGCCCTTGGCGAGCTTTGCGGAGAGCGCACCTCTGCCGCTTGCCACGGCCTTGCCGCTTGCATCGTAAAGGCGGATCATGGTGTCGTCGTCGGTAGCTGCGGCGTGCAGGCTGCCCTCATCGAGGCGCCAGTCCAGCGCGGTGGCATCGCTCGCGCCGACTTTGTCAATGCCGGTGCGCTCGGGGGCGAAATACATGGCGGCGAGGTCGGCGAGCGCAATGTTGAGCGTTTCCGTGCCGGCGGTTGCCAGCATCTTGCCGTCGGCAAAAGTGATTTTAAGTCCGGCTGCGGCGATACCCTGCTCCGTGCCGTTGGCCGTGCGGAACGTGAGGTAACCGTAATCCTGCGCCTGCGCTGCAAATGCCGGCAGGCACATCAGAAGGAGTAAGATTCTTTTCATAAGCAAAATAGGATTTTGTAGGGGCGTCAGGCAGAACGCCCGCCAAATAAACGAATTGGCAAAGAGAAATGGGTATTAGCACGCCGCAAATTTATGCGGCATTTGTTACAAAAAGATTAAGTTTAGAAGAAATTTAGGTTTAGAACTTGAACTTATACCCTACTTCGAGGACGTGCAGTTTGCCGTTGCTGTCGTCGTCCTGCCCGTCGTCGTAGAGATAGGCAAGCGAGAGCGTGTGTTGCTTATTGATTTTCCAGTCCAATCCCACGGTGTAGCGCGTCTTTTCGAGGTTCATGCCCTCGGAAAGGTTGTTGCTGAACTCTACCGTGACAAACGGGTCAACGGGACAGTGGGGAATGTTATAGTCGAGGGCAAAGCGCGAGCGCAGATAGTGGCGGCGTTTTTCGGCCTTGTTATCTGTTTGCCGCTCAAAGCCCTTGGGGTCGTCGTAGCCGGTATACTCTTCGTAGTATGCCCCTTGAAATTCATGGAGTTTAGCCATTTCCTCCGCCAGCCTCTCTTCGGTGAGCGGGTACCACGGGCCGTAGCCGGGAAACGAAAGATCGTTTTCATCGCGATAGCGTTGGCGGTAGCGGTCGCGCACGCATTGCGTGGATTTATATAGAGTGAACTGATAGCGTTCGCGCACAGAGAGCGAGAAGCGGCCGAGCGTAAGTTTTGCCGACACGTCGAACCATGCGCGATGCTTGTTGCGCCAATAGCCGTGGTCGATGATGGAGTCCACGTTCCAGCCGTTGCGCTCCCCCTCTTTATTGTAATTCTCCTTAATCTTGATGCCCTTGAACTCCTGCGGGTTGCGGTCGCGCAGGAAGGCATAGCCCGTGCCAAATTTCACGGAAAAGGCGTTTTTCTTGCCGCCGAACTTCACGGTCTTAAACGGCTTGTAACTCAGTCCCAGCGACACTCCGTTACGCGAAATAGCATCAAGATTCTGCTCCGTGCGGAAGTCGTAACCGAAGTCGGCAGAGAGATGCTTGCAGAGGCTTTTCTCCACCGACACCTCCGTCCAAAGCCCGAAGTCGTCGCCGGCGCGCAACTGCTGCGTTGCGGCGAGAAAGGCGGAAGATAATAATATGGCAAACTGTCTAAAACGCATTGTCGGCAGGGATTTTGAGGATACGGTCCACGGCTTTGATGCGGTGGCTGGGGTCTTTGTAGAAGACGCGGAGCATCGTCATATCGGTGAGGAAGTCCACTGCGCCCACGTCCACGCGCAGTATTTCCAGCCCGAGGCGCTTTTCGAGGTCGGCCACGAGTTCGTCGTAGCGTTCGGGCTTAATGAGGTCGATATTATCATATTTCACAAACTTGCAACCCTCGCGGTAGGCCGAGAGGAAGTTTTCCGACACCCACACCACGATGATAAACAGCGCGTTGATGATAAGCCGGCCGAGGAAATTCATCTCGTCGATTTTGCCGTTGAGCACCGAAAGCGCCACGAGGAAGAAGAGGTAAGTCATTTCGCGGATAGGCACGCTCTCCGTGCGGTAGCGGATAATGCCGAAAATGGCGAAGAGCCCGAGGGCCGCGCCGATGCCCATGTCGCTGCTGCCTTTGAGCAGCACGCTGATGAGCATGAAGATGCTCACCGCAAGCATCAGGAAGGTGAAGTAATAGTCGCGCCTGTGCCCTTTGGGATAATAAAAGAAATGTACGATGATCCAAACGACTACGAGGTTTAATGCAAAACTCATGCACATATGGGCGATGTCGGGAGTGAAAGCAAAGTTACTTGCGCTGAAAAAATCGGCGAAAAAGTTGTTCATGGCATTAAATGGAAAGATAAGGTTTTGTTTGTAAAGTTATGATTTTGTGATGGTCTTCGGTATTAGTAGACGAGACAGATGTCTTGCTAATTATATTTTATATGGTAACTTGTCTTGTTTACTCGTTTACTTGTTTACTCGTTTACTTGTTTACTCACTCTTTATTGTGCCCCGCGCTCCAAAATCTTATTGATCTTGATGATGCGCTTCTTGAAGCGGTTCACACGCACGCGGTCGTTGGTGAGTGCCGTGCCGATACAGTATTTGCTGAACCCCGAAGGTTTGATGCGCAGCTCGCGGAGCATGGGCAGAATGGGCGAAGGCACGCGTCCGTCGCGCTTGAGTTCTATGATGGCGATATTGTCCATGTCGCGCTCCGCCTGCGTTTCGTAGTTGAAGAATTGCAGGTCGAAGTCAATGGTCAGGCGTTCCGTCTTGTCGTAGTTCACGAGCGTGATGCGGTTGAAGCGGTTGCCGAGGGCGGGCACGATGTCGGCGAAGGTGTAGCCCGTGAGTTTCGTGAGAAACTCCTCGCCGGCATGTTCCTTGATCACGGCCTCGAGGGAGGGCACAGCCACGCGCTTCTTGGCGGTCTTGCCGTGGTTGTCCTTCTTCTTTACTTCGAGGAAGGTGTGGTTAGAGTCAAGATAGGTGCGCACCCTCACCTTGGTGCGCGGCCTGTGTCCGCACTGATGCGTGCGGAACATGGCGTGCTCCTCCGGGTCTTCCCAATATGTGGTTTGATAGGGACTGTAAGGGTGTCCGCCCGTGTTTTGCGCGAAATAACTGCCGCAAGCCATTTGCAGCAGTTTCTTGAGCGTTTCCACGTTGGTGACGAACTTCGTGTCCATTCTGTTCATCAGTCTGATGGACGACATTTCGTCGAGCGTGATGGGCGGCATATCCTTCACAATCCCTGCCAATTCCTCTGCGTGCTTTTCCATAACACGGGCAAATGTAGGGAATAAAACCAAGGTTTGCAAACTTTTCGTTACAATTTTGTAACATCGCGCCGCCATTCTCCCGTTTCCCGCTCCTATGGAGGGCGTATTTCGATGCTCGGTGCAGGATTGGCGGGTGGGAAACAACGCGCCCCGCGCCGCTTCTGTTTCTTAATTGAAGAAATGTAAAACTTGTTAATGCCGTTTCGCTCTCTGCGCAGAGAGTTTATGCCGCGTTTGCAATCGTTAAGGCTATGCGGCGTGAAAGTTTAGGGATAATTAAGGAAAGAAGAATTCGCTCCTTGAAAATTTCTGCGAAAAACAAGGAGATGTTCACTTTAAAGCACCTCGTAAAAATTATAAAGGAGCAAATTTTTACGGGGTTGCTTATAATTTTCACGCTCTTATAAGACAATTTTTCCCGCTCATATAGGATAGTTTGCCCCAAAAACGCAGAAAGAGGAAAAGCCCGCGCTCTTCCTCTTTTTGCTAAGGCAAAGATATGCTTTTCCCTCCATTCCGCCAAAACGAGCCTAATCGTGCCACGTACTGGCACAAGCCTGGCGATAAGATAACGGTAAAGATATTGCGGTTGGTGGCCCGACGCGCAGGTTTTTTGTAGCGTTTATTACATTTTTTGCCGTGAAAAGCAAAAGCGAGGGCGTTTTGCTGCGCATTATCCAACGATTATTCATAAATTTGCAGAATAGCACATGGACTCTCATAAAAAAGAGTCTATTGTGTCATTTGCAACATAAACCTAATAGAATGAAAGACGCGCAACCCTTAGTTAGCATCATTCTGCCCAATTACAATCACGAGCGGTATCTAAAAGCGAGAGTAGAGTCGCTACTTGCACAGACTTTCGACGATTATGAGTTGATATTTCTCGACGATGCTTCGACGGATAGAAGCGTAGAATACTTGGCAGAGATGGCGCAACGCCTGCCGCAAGCTACGCTTCATGTAAACAGCCACAATTCCGGTAGCCCGTTCTCACAATGGTATAAAGGGCTCAAAATGGCTCGCGGTAAATGGGTGTGGATTGCCGAGTCAGACGATATGGCATCTCCATTTTTCCTCGATCATTGCCTTTCGGCAGTACAGGGTACGTCAGCTGTTGCTTGCTTTGCAGCATCTAATGGAATTGATGGGGAGGGATGCAGATTGTCCAGTGACATCAATTATTGGTGCAAGTATAGGGATTATGCGCAAACATCGCCCCGGTTCTTCAACGGAATGGAGTACGCCGAGCACAAACTGTTCTGGCATTGCACGATTATGAATGCAAGTGCTGTAATCTTTTCCAGAGAAGCGGCAATGCGTTGCGATTGGCAATCCATAACGGGAATGCGCTATGCAGGCGATTGGCTCTTTTGGTCGCAAATGTGCAAGCAGGGCGACATTGTGGAGCTTTATGAGTACCTCAACTTTTTTCGCCTGCACATGGGGAGCGTCACGCAAAAGGGAAAAGCAGATAAACGAGCATTGTTTGAGGATATTGACGTTGTTAAGTATATCATGGACAGCGTGCTGCATATGAGTTCTTATAAGATTGGTTTGCGGCGTGGACTGCTTTGGCGAAAGATTAAGAATTCGCATCTTCCCGAACCCGCAATGCGGCAATGCCGCGAACGGCTTTCTGTAGAATTACATGGTAGCAAAAGAGATTATTGGCGGTTGTCGCTCAATCGTTATTTAAGATATGTGTGCCCATGGCTTTGTACATTGGAAAGAGACCGGGCCTATAAGGGTGTATAAACATTTTACAAATAGTATTAATATTGACCGCAATAAACCGATGTTGCAAAAAGACGGTTATAATAGTTATAAAAAAACGCTGTGGGTGCTGGCGCTTTTCTGCATCGCGGCCTTTTTCCTTTTTCTCGGCAGTGCGCTTTTCAACACGCGCGGCGAACCGCGCGAGGCGATTGTGGCGGTTTCTATGCTCGACAATGGCAACTGGATATTGCCCGTAAACAACGGCACGGAAATCGCCTTCAAGCCACCCTTGCTGCACTGGTGCATCGCCGCCGCCTCCACGCTGACGGGCGCGGTGACGGAATATACCTCGCGACTGCCGTCGGCCCTCTCGCTGTGCTTGATGACGCTCTGCCTGTTTGCCTTTTTCGCCAAACGGAGCGGCGAGCGCGCGGCACTGCTCACGGCACTCATCACCCTCACAAACTTTGAAGTCCACCGAGCCGGTTATGCCTGTCGCGTGGACATGCTGCTCGCCGCGCTTATGGTGCTGGCGCTGCTGGCACTCTATCGCTGGTGGGAGCAGGGGCTGCGCGGCGTGCCCTGGGCTACGGCGGCGTGTCTTGCCGGGGCGGCTTTGACCAAAGGGCCTGTGGGCGTGCTGCTGCCCTGCGCCTGCGCCGGGCTGTTCTATCTGCTGCGCGGCGTAAAACTCTGGAGTGCGGTGTGGAGGCTCACGCTCGTGGCATTGGCGGCACTGCTGCCCCTTGCGGCGTGGTACTGCGCCGCCTATATGCAGCCCCACGGCGGCGAGCGGTTCCTGCAACTCATTTATGAAGAGAACGTGCTGCGCCTGATAGGCAAGATGACCTACGCGTCGCACATCAACCCCTGGTGGTACAACGTGCAGACCATTCTGACCGGCATGTTGCCCTACACCTTGCTGCTGCTCCTCGCGCCATTCTTCATAAAGCGCGGCAAAAGCGCAGGCGAACCGCAGCAAAGCACGTCTGCGTGGCAAAGGGTAAAGGCCTATTACAAACAGATGCCCGCCGTGCGCCTGTATGCAGCGACGTGCGTGGCGGTTATCTTCGTGTTCTATTGCATTCCGGCGAGCAAGCGCAGTACCTACCTGTTGCCGCTCTATCCCTTCCTGTCGTATTTCGTGGCGGAGGGCATCCTGTGGCTCGCGCAAAAGCGGGCGGGCGCGGTGCGGGCATTCTGCGGTATTGTGGCTGCGCTCGGCATTGTGCTCACCCTATTATATATATGTGTACTGGCGGGACTTGTGCCCGAGAGCATCGTGGCTCACGGTCGCCATACCGACCAAAACCTGGCCTTTTTCCGCGCCTTGCAGCAGCCGGCCTGGTGGCAGATGGCGGTCATCGCCGTGCCGCTGATGTCAGGATTGCTCTATTTTTTCAGAAACAGGTTGCCGAAGCTGTATGGCAGCCTTGCCCTATGGAGCGCGCTGCTGCCCGCCGCCCTCTTCTTCGCGCTCGACGGCGCTTATCAGCCGCTCGTGCTCAACGCCAAGTCAGACAAACGGGTGGCGGAGCACATCGCGCTGCTTGCCCCCGAGGGCACGATTTATTCCTATCGCGCAGACGTGCTCCTCGCCAACCGTATGCATCCCTTCACCGTGAACTTCTACCTCCACGACCGCGTCATTCCCATTGACTGCGCCCCGCAAGCCCCCGAAGAGGGCTGGATACTCACCGGCAACAACGAGATAGAAGATTTCAAGAGGGAGTATCCGCAATATGTCCCGACACTTGTGTACGACAGCCGCCACCGCAGCAGCGACGACAAGAAATATCTCAAATTATACAGGTTTGAGAAGAGAGTAGGGGCGTTTTGCAAAACGCCCGCAAAGTAAACGAGTAGAAGAAGGACATGGACAAACTGCACATCATAACGCCCGTTAAGGACTCGATAGAAAGCACGCTGCAAACGCTCCGCGCCATCTGCGCGAGCGACCTGCCGGGCGCGGCGCACGCGCTTACCGTGTACAACGATTTCTCTACACCTGAGAACACAGCGCGGCTTGAGGCGGCTGCAAGTGAGTTGGGCTTCACGCTCGTGAACCTCGCCGACCTTACCGACCACCCCTCGCCCAACTATCTGCTTGTGCTGCAAACGGCGAGCCGCAAAGCACTCGATGCGGGGGCTGACCTCATAATCGTGGAGAGCGACGTGACCGTAGCCCCCGATACCTTGCGCCGCTTGCACGAGGCGGCCGATGCCCGCCCCGACTGCGGCATCATGGCGGCGGTGACGGTGGACGACCAAGGCGCGGTGAACTATCCCTACCTCTATGCCAAGGGATATGCCAAGGGCATCGCGCCCTGCAAGAAGCATTGCAGTTTCTGCTGCTCGCTGCTCTCGCACGAACTCCTGCGCCGCTTCGACTTCGGCAGCCTCAACCCCGAGAAGAACTGGTACGACGTGACGATTTCGCACGCCGCCCCCGCCCTCGGACTGCAAAACTACCTCGCCACGGACATTCCCGTCGTACACCGCCCGCATCAGAGCCGCCCGTGGAAACAACTCAAATATACCAACCCTCTGAAATATTATTGGAAAAAGTTTACGAAGGGATTGGATAAGATATAGTAGGGGCGTTTGGCAAAACGCCCACTCAATAACCGATATGCAAAGCAAATACGACTTCCTGATAGTTGGCGCAGGGCTGTTTGGTGCGGTCGTGGCGCACGAACTTGCCGAAAGGGGCAAGCGCGTGCTCGTAGTCGACAAGCGCGGTCACGCGGGCGGCAACCTCTACTGCCGCAACGTGGAGGGCATACCTGTACACGCCTACGGGGCGCATATCTTCCATACCGACAAACCCGAGATATGGGACTACGTGTGCCGGCTTGGCACGATGAACCATTTCGTCAACGCGCCGCTGGCACGCTTCGGCGACAGGCTCTATAACCTGCCGTTCAACATGAACACGTTTCACCGCCTCTTCGGCGTGATTACGCCCGAGGAAGCGCGGGAGCGCATTGATGCAGAAATCGCAGCCGACATTATGCAAAACGGTCCCAGCGACGCGCCCCGCAACCTGGAGGAACAGGCCTTGCGCCTCTGCGGCAGAACGATTTACGAAACGCTCATCAAGGGCTACACCGAGAAACAATGGGGCAAGCCCGCCACGGAGTTGCCCGCATTCATCATACGCCGCGTGCCCATGCGGTTTACATTCGACAACAACTATTTCAACGACCCCTTTCAGGGCATTCCCGTGGGCGGCTACAACGGGTGGTTTGACCGGTTGCTGGCGAAAGCCGACGTGCGCCTCGGCACGGATTTCATGAAAGAGCGCGGCGCGCTGGAAGGCCTTGCGAACCATATTGTGTTTACAGGTTGCATAGACGAATATTTCGACTTCCGCCTCGGCCGCCTCGACTACCGCAGCCTGCGTTTCGAGGAAAAGGTGCTGCCCGTGGGTGATTTCCAAGGAAATGCCGTGGTGAACTACACGGAAGCCCGCGTGCCCTATACGCGCGTTATAGAGCACAAGCATTTCGAATGTGGCAGGTGGGCGCAACTGCCCGTCACGGCCGTGACCTATGAATACCCTGACAGCTATGCGCCCGGCAAAACGCCGTATTACCCCATCAACGATGCCCGCAACACGGCACTCTACAACGAATACAAGGCATTGGCCGCAAACTGTCCCGGCGTAACGTTCGGCGGACGGCTCGGGCAATATGCCTATTACGATATGGACGACACCATCGCCGCCGCGCTCGCCGCTGCCGACGAGTTGGCCGCTATATAATATTATTAATAATGTCATTGCTACATCCCGAAATATTGCACCTCGCGCCGAAGTACCGGCAACTTGAAAGTTTTGTGCGCTCGCTGCCCGAACGTTTCGACAGGGGCGAGGGGCGCGTGATACACAAGAGCCGCAACGAGTTGCGCGTCATCAGTTACGAAGGGCAGGCTTACGTGGTGAAAGCGTACCGCCGCCCGATGCTTGTGAACCGCCTCGTGTATGGCATCTTCCGCGCCTCAAAGGCCAAGCGCGCCTTCGACAACGCCAGCCTCCTGCTCCGTCTCGGTATCGGTACGCCCGAGCCGGTGGCATATCTCAACATACGTTCGGCGGCGGGGCTGCTCTTTGACCGCAGTTTCTTTGTGAGCGTGGCCTCGACCTGCCCTTACCGCTACGAAGACCTTTTTAAGGAGGATATTCCCTTTGCCGACGACGTGCTCCGCGCCATAGGGCATCTCACTGCAAAGCTCCACAACGCGGGACTGGCGCATAAGGATTACGGCCGTGCCAACATACTGTTTGACAAGACGGAACGCCTCGGGCTGAGGCTCGAACTCGTAGACCTTAACCGCATGGCACACGGCCCGCTGGACATCAAAGCCGGTTGCAAGAATTTCGAGCGCCTGCCCGCCACGCCCCACATGCACCGCCTTATGGCTGAGACCTACGCCGCCGACCGCGGCTTCGACCCCGAAGAATGTTTCCGCCTGATGCAGTCCTACCGCAGCACGCAGCCGGGCAAGATTGACGATAAGTATTAAATAGATATATAAACCGATGAACATCATAGCCGTTGTCGTAACCTACAACCGCCTGTCGCTCCTGAAACGCACGGTGGCAGCCTTGCGGGCGCAAACGCGCCAGCTGGGCGAAATCATCGTGGTGAACAACGGAAGCACCGACGGCACGGGCGAATGGCTCGCGGCGCAAACGGGGCTGCATGTGGTGGAGCAAGGCAACGAGGGCGGTTCGGGCGGTTTCTATGCGGGCATCAGGGAGGCTTGTGAAAGAGGAGCAGAGGCGGTGTGGTGCATGGACGACGATGTGTTCCCGCAAAGCGAATGCCTCGAAAAGTTGCTCAAGGTTCAAGCCGCGCATCCCGAAGCAGGCATCTTCGCCCCGCGCCGGCTGCAAAACGGCAAGGTGTTCTGCCACGACTTCACGGCGTATAACCTCACAAATCCCTTTGCCTCGATGTATCGCGGCAAACTCGCCAAGCAAAGTGTCACAGAGCCGACTGCCGTGGCGGGCACGGCGTTTGAAGGGCCGCTCATCATGCGCCCCGTTATCGACAAAATAGGCCTGCCCAACCGCGACCTCTTCATCTTTTGCGACGACACCGACTACTGCCTGCGGGCACACCTTGCCGGGTTCAGCCTAATCTATGTGCCCGATGCGCTGATGGACAAAGAGCTGTTCTTTGCCGACGACACATGGGCGGAGCGCGAACAGAAAAAGAAATGGAAGCGTTTTTACCAAATACGCAATTCCACATACCTCAACCACCGTTACGGCCGCAACTTCGGCGTGCGCTATCTGCGCGGCCTTATCGGCGTGGGCGGCTATATCCTCACCGCAGCCCTCACCGCCCCGTTCTCGAAAGGGTGGGCTTATGCCGACATCCCGCGCCTGTGGCAGGCCTACCGCGACGGCATCAGCGAACGGCTGGGAAAATATTGACCTATACATATAATATATATGCGTCTCATAAAAATGACTGGCGGGCTGGGCAACCAGATGTTCATTTACGCCATGTACCTGAATATGCGCCGCCGCTTCCCGAACACGAGAATTGACCTCTCGGATATGGTGCACTACAAAGTGCACAACGGCTACGAAATGCACCGCGTATTCAAACTGCCCGAAGATGAGTTCTGCATCAATCAGAAAGTAAAGAAAGTTGTGGAATTTCTCTTTTTCAAAACCATTCTCGAACGCAAGCAGAACCTCGATACCTTGGAGGCATACCGCCGTCCCTATGCCTGGCCGCTCGTTTACTTCAAAGGCTTCTATCAGAGCGAACGGTATTTTGCCGACGTGGCGGACGAAGTGCGCTCGGCATTCGCCTTTCACCCAGAATTGGCTTCGGAGCGGACGCAGGCGTTGGCAGAAAAAATAAAGGCCGATGCCCATTCTGTGAGCCTGCATGTGCGGCGCGGCGACTACTTGCAGCCGAGTGTCTGGCGCAACACGGGCGGCGTGTGCTGCCTGCCCTATTACAAGCGTGCCATAGCCGAGATGCGGCGGCGCGTGGACGTGGCGAATTTCTATGTGTTCTCTGACGACCCCGAATGGTGCCGCGCCAACCTGCCGCTCGACGACACTGCCGTTTTCGTAGATTGGAACAAGAAAGCAGACAGCTGGCAGGACATGATGCTCATGAGCCTCTGCCGCCACAATATCATCTGCAACAGCACCTTCTCTTGGTGGGGCGCGTGGCTCAACGGAAATCCAGAGAAGACGGTGCTCGCGCCCGACCGCTGGTCGCTCCTTTACCACACGCCTTATCTCAACTGCCCCTCTTGGATTCCCGTTTCCACTGAAAACAACCCCGAAGAAGCATGACCCACTCCCTCGTCTACAAAATAGCGCGCGCCCTGCTCGACCTGCCCTTTACACTGCGCCGCCCCCGCCGCCCGCATATCGTGATGACGCTCCTCGTGAAAAATGAAGAGCAGATGCTCGCACAGCAGATTGAGTTTCACCACGCTTTGGGCGTAGACCATTTCATCGTTACCGACAACAACTCTACCGATGGCACGCCCGACATCATACGCCGCTATCAGGAGAAAGGCTGGGTAGTTGACGTAATCGAAGAGCACGCCACCGACTATGAGCAAAAGGCGTGGGTGGACCGCATGGTTGAACTGGCACGCGCCAAGCACCATGCCGACTGGATTATCAATGCCGATGCCGACGAGTTCTGGCTGCCAGCGTGCGGCTCGTTTCCAGAACTGCTCCAAGCCACCCGCGCCAACGTCTTGGCGGGCGAACTCCATAGCGTGCTGCCCGAAGAAAGCAAGCCATGGCAGGAATGGACGCAGCTGGTGCGCTACGTGGACGATTACGAAGCCTACGGACTGTCGCGCTTTTCGATATTCGAGCGTCAGAACAAGAAAGTGCTGCACCGCTCGCGCGGCTATCTGCAAATTTCCATGGGCAACCATAAGGTAAGCATGTTGCCCCATATAGAGCGCCGCGCCGATATCACCATCTTCCACTTCAACGTGCGCGGCCGCGAGCAGTTCATGCAAAAGATGATCAACGGCGGCCAACAGCTCGAGCAGCATAAGGGCCGCCACGGCGGCCGCCATTGGCGCTATTTCTACAAACTCTACAAAGAAGGCAAACTGGCCGAGGAATACGACCGCGTGGTAGGCACGCACGTCCGCGACCGCTTGCTTTCCGAAGGCTATATTTACGAGGACACGCGCCTACGCGATTTCCTTGAAAAACTTAACGCAAAGGAGCGATGAAACATATCGTACTTACCATTGATAGAAACTTCGCACGCTATTGTGCAGTGACCATGGTGTCGGCATTGCGGAACGATGCCCCGCAAGACTTAACCTTTCACATCATTGCCAACGACCTTGCAGCCGAAGACAGGCTGGCGCTGGAAGCCTTGGCGCATGGTTATGGCGCAAGCATTTATTTCTATGCAGTGCCCGGCGAACTCTTAGAGGGATACAGCGTCAGATGGTGTAAGAAGCGTTTATCGATGGTGGTGTTCTATCGATGCTGCTTGCCTTCTGTGCTCCCCGCCGAAATAGACAAGGTGCTCTACATCGACTGCGACATGCTTGTACTCCGCCCGCTGGATGAATTGTGGAACACGCCGCTCGATGCAGCGGCCTTGGCAGCAGCACCCGATTCCGCTGAGCAAAATCCCAAACATCCCGAAAGGCTGGGATATGATGCAAAGTATAATTATTTCAACGGTGGCATGCTCCTTATCAACCTAAAATATTGGAGGGAGCACAACGTTGAGCAGCGTTGCAAGGATTTTTATCAGAAATATCCCGACCGCATACTCATGAACGACCAAGACCTCCTGAACGGACTGCTCTATGACAAGAAAGTGCTTGTCGATATCTCTTACAATCTTCAAGAGGGAGCATACCGGCTTCCAAAGGGCAAGAAGCGGGATTGCGTGCCCAATGATATCTCTACCCTTCGGTCTCCAGGCATTTTGCATTATTCGGGGCGCAAGCCTTGGCAATACCATTGCATGCATCCGTTGCGGCATTTGTTTTTTGAATATCAGGAATTCACGCCTTGGCGCGAAGAACATCTGCAACGCTGGACCACCAAGCTGCATCGCTTTGTGCATATGCTTCCATATACGCTCGGCCTCAAGAGCGAGAAATACATACGTCTGTAACATCCAATCTGTTAGATTTCTATAAAATGAAGCTAAGCATCATCACTATTAATTATAACAATGAAAAGGGATTGCAGCAGACATTCCAGTCTGTTGCCGCCCAAGCCGTGCGCGATTTTGAATATATAGTCATAGACGGGAACTCGACGGACGGGAGCAAGGCACTCATAGAAGCATATTCCTCCATAATAGATTATTGGGTAAGCGAATCGGATGGAGGCATTTATCAAGCCATGAACAAAGGCGTAAAGGCAGCCCACGGCGATTATTGCCTGTTCCTCAATTCAGGCGACACGTTGCACAATGTCCTTGTGGCGAAAAACGTAATGGGACAATTGGACGGTTGCGACTTTTACACCGGGCATATTAAAAAAAACGAAGAGCTTGACAGACGTAGATAACCAGCTTATTATATAATACAACCCCTATCAAACCAAATAATTTTGCATATGAAAATATTGTTTATTTTGCCATATGTGCCATATCCTTTGGACTCTGGTGGCAACCAGGCTGTCTATACGATGCTTCGCAGCCTCAAAGAAAAGCACGAAGTATCGCTCTTGCTTACAACAGAGGGAGAGAAGGCTGCAATGAACGTTGATTTGCTGAAAAAGGCATTGGGCAATATTACTGTATACCACCATAGGAGAATACAGAAAAAAGTTAAGCCGGAAGATTTCAGTTATATGAAATTACACACACGTATAGCCTGTAAGTTTTTCCGTTCCGTAGCCTCATCCATGGAAAGAAAAATCAGCCGGCGTAGAAGAAAATATTTGATGCTTAATAATAATCGTATTGAGAATGATTTCGTTAGAGCACATTCTATGCTTTTTGCTAACAACGATTATCTTACCTCAGATTATTGCAATTATGTGGCCAATGTAGTGAATAAGGGATTTGATATTATTCAAGTGGAATTTTTTGAACTTTTACCCTTAGTCTATATTCTACCCTCAAACGTGCGTAAAATATTTGTGCATCATGAATTGAGATTCATCAGAATTGAAAACGAAATGAATCTGTTCAAGGAAAAGAAAATGAAAGACTATATTGAGTACCAGCTAAGGAAATCTATGGAACTTCATGCTTTGTCTCAGTATGATGATATAATTACTCTTTCAGAAGTTGACAAGCAAATTTTGAAAGGCTTTCTTCCAAATTTGAGTATACACTGTTCGCCAGCAGCCATAACAGTTACTTCAACGACTGAAACGATAAAGTTCAAAGAGTCTAAGAACTTTGTGTTTGTGGGTAGCGGCGGTCATATGCCTAATCCCGATGGGATGATTTGGTTTTGTCACGAAGTGTTGCCGATATTGAGAAAATTGGAGGCTGATCCCTTTAAGGTATATATAGTAGGAAACTGGGACAGTAAAATACGTTGGGCATTAACGCAAAATAACCCCGAAATTGTATTCCCAGGTTTCATAGAAGATCTCGCGTCTTTCTTGAATGGGAAAATTTCGATTATCCCGATCAGAATTGGCTCGGGAATAAGAATAAAAATACTCGAAGCCGTGTCCTCATTTTCGCCTTTTGTTACGACCTCTAAAGGATGCGAAGGCTTAAATGCCATTCATCGGCAAAATTGCTTAATTGCAGATACCCCGATGGAATTTGCGCAGGCGATGAGTATTTTGCTGCACGATGCCAATTTGCAGGATAATCTATCAAGGAATGCTTTTGAAATGATGAAAAAGCATGTACGTGTGGACGACTTCTTAGATATTAGGAATCAAATATATTTGAACAATGGCAAATCAACCGTTGGTTAGTATTGGCGTACCAGCCTTTAAGACTGTTTTTTTGAAAGAGGCTATTACGTCTCTTTTGCGGCAGACATATACAAATATTGAAGTCGTTATTGTCAATGATTGTTCGCCATATCCAGTAAGGGACATAGTTGAGCAGTTTGGCGATAGCCGTATCAGATATTTTGAAAATGAAAAGAATGTTGGCAAAAACGATCCCGCAAACAATTGGAATAGGTGTTTGGAATATTCACATGGCGAGTATTTTTGCCTCTTGTGCGACGATGACCTCTACGACCCGCAGTTTGTGGAAAGCATGTTGGCTTTGGCCGCAAAATTTCCGAAGACCAACGTGTTTCGCTCACGGGTGTCTTACATTAATAAAGACGGGGAGGTGACAGGTTTTTACCCTTCTTCTCCTGTGTGGGAAACAACTATAGATTACGTATGGCACGTGTGTAATAATTATCGTTATCAAACAATTTCAGAGTTCTTTTATCGCCGCAAACGGCTTACGGAGTGTGGAGGATATGCCAATCTGCCGCTTGCTTGGTATGCTGACTATCTTTCTGTCTATCGATTTTCAGAATTGGGCGGAATAGCTTCGGATAGTCGGTGTCTTGTACATTTCAGACAGAGCGGGGAAAATATTTCATCGAAGGATAATGAAAACATTATCCCCAAACTGCAGGCGTCTCAACAATACATAGAAGGAACTGAGAAAATCATACGCGCCTCCGACTTTCCTCAAAAAGAACATCTGGTAAATGTGCTGAATTATCGGGTGTCTGTGATAACAAATTGGCATCTTTCCCATACTCCTTTTGTAACACTCCTAACACTCGTTGGAAAGCATAAATCTCTCGGGATTACTAAAAAGCAAATATGGAGGGCATTGACACACCATCATTCATAGTAATTCATATAAATATAAATAACAATAAATGGTAAAACAATTCTTCTCTTTGCTGGGGCGCTACATGAAGCCTTACCGCAAATTCCTCACGTGGGCCATTATTCTTAACTTCGTGTCGCAGTGGCTCAACGTGTTCTCTTTCATGGCGTTGATACCTATCCTGAACATCCTGTTTAAGATAGACACCGCTACTTACGAGTATATTCCCATGGATATCCATAACCTGAGCAAGGACGTGCTTATCAACAACGGATACTACATGATTAGCTACATCATCAGCCACTATGGCGCATTCCTTACGCTCATCATGATGGGGATTATTCTGATATTGATGACGATGCTCAAGACAGCTGGCTATTTCGCGTCCTCGGCCGTTATGGTGCCGCTGCGCACGGGCATCGTGCGCGACATCCGCATTGAGGTCTACGCCAAGGTGCTTAAATTGCCGTTGAGCTTCTTCTCTGATGAGCGCAAGGGCGACATCATCGCCCGCATGAGTGCCGATGTCTCTGCCGTGGAAGGCTCCATCACGAGCTCTATCGACATGCTTATCCGCAATCCCATCACCCTCGTTGTATGCTTCATCACCCTCTTCAGCGTCAGCTGGCAGCTCACGCTCTTCGTTATCGTGGTGCTGCCCCTTGCCGGTTGGGTGATGGGCGTTATCAGCAAGAAACTTAAGAGCCAGTCGGTCGTAGCGCAGTCGCAGTGGGGCGACATCATGTCGCAGCTCGACGAGACGCTCGGTGGTTTGCGCATCATTAAGGCCTTCATTGCCGAAAGCAAAATGCTGCAGCGCTTTATCAAGATCAACAATGATTTCCGCACGGCGATGAACCAAATGGTTATTCGCCAGACTTCCGCCCACCCCATGAGCGAGTTCCTCGGCACGTGCGTCATCGTGATTGTGCTGTGGTTCGGCGGCGCGCTCATTCTCAACAGTTCCTCGCCCATCGATGCCTCCATGTTTATCTTCTACATGGTGATACTCTATTCTATTATCAATCCCCTCAAAGAGTTCTCTAAGGCATTTTACAACATACCGCTCGGTTTGGCGAGCATGGATCGTATCGACATGATTTTGAAGGCAGAGAATCCCATCAAGGATCCTGTATCGCCCCTGCCTTTGGAGGGGTTCGAGCGCGACATCGAGTTCCGCGACGTGTCGTTCAGTTACGTTGAAGGCCGCAAGGTACTCAAGCACATCAACCTTACGGTGCCCAAGGGCAAGACCATCGCCCTCGTGGGGCAGTCGGGCTCGGGTAAGTCCACCATGGTCGACCTCGTGCCGCGTTACCATGACGTGAAAGAGGGAGAACTGCTCATCGACGGCAAAAACGTGAAGGATGTGTCCATCTCCGCCCTCCGCACGCTGATTGGCAACGTCAACCAGGAAGCTATCCTCTTCAACGACACCTTCTACAACAACATCACTTTCGGCGTGGAGCACGCCACGATGGAACAAGTCATTGAGGCAGCCAAGATAGCCAACGCACACGACTTCATCATGGAGTCGGAAAAGGGCTACGACACGATGATTGGCGACCGGGGCGGACGCCTCTCTGGTGGACAGCGACAGCGTGTCAGCATTGCGCGCGCCATTCTCAAGAACCCGCCCATTCTTATTCTCGATGAGGCCACCTCTGCGCTCGACACCGAGTCGGAACGCCTCGTGCAGGAAGCATTGGAGCGCCTTATGAAGTCGCGCACCACCATAGCCATTGCCCACCGTCTCAGCACGATTAAGAATGCCGACGAAATCTGCGTGCTTTATGAGGGCGAGATTGTGGAGCGCGGCACGCACGAGGAACTGATTGCACTCAATGGCTATTACAAAAAACTCAACGATATGCAAAGCCTATAAAAAAACAACCCAAACAGACTAATTCCATGACAAAATCCCCCTTCTCCGGCAAACTTCTCGCCTCCCTGTTTGCCCTGTGCCTCGGCCTCGCCGCTGCACTTCCCGCCCTCGCTGCCGACCCGCCGCAGACGGGTAGGCTCTACCGCATCATCCACCGCGCCACGGGCAAAGCCCTCACCAATGGCGGAGCCACCGCTAAGGACGCGCAAATCCTTTATGCCGCTCCCGCCGACGGCGATGCCGGTCAGCAGTGGACGCTCCACGCCGCAGGGCGCGGCAGCAGCGTTATGCTCATCAATCCCAAGGCCCGCCTTGCTTTCGACATGGCGCCCGGCGTGGGACACCCCGTGCAATGGACGGCAGACCCCACCAATGCCAACCAAATCCTTGGCATCGCCCGCGTCGACGGCGTGGACGATGCCTACCGCCTGCTCAATGCCGCCAATAAGGATCAGGCCCTCGGCATAGCCGCCGACGGTACGCCCGTCATGACCGATGCCGCCGACGAGAGCACTTTCTTTACCTTTGAGACGCTCGACGCGGACTATCCCCTCAGCGTGCCCGTCACGGGACTTACCTTCCAACTCATCGGCCATACCTCCGGCAAGGCCTATTCTATCCAGCAGAACACCGCCGCCGGCGCTTACCTCTTTCCCGAAGAGCCCGATGGCAACTCCACGGCGCAGATGTGGAAACTGCAAGAGGGCAAGCAGAGCCAGATGCTCGTCAATGCCCGGCTTAGCGGTCTCGCCCTCGACTGTAATCTCAACGGCGACCGCGTGCCGCTCATCTACACCATTGAAAGCACCAATGCCAATCAGAATTATTATTTCACCGAGGTGGAAGGGCTGAAGGGCGTATATAATATATATGCCTTGAATCGTTCTACGAAATACTACCTCACCGAGGATGGCGAGTCAAACCTCAAAACCACTACCGATGCCACGGCCGAAGCCGCGCGCTTCCGTCTTTCCGTAGTGTCGGAAGAAGTGCGCCCCGAATGGGAGGACGAGACTTATTATAAGGATAATAAGGAAGATGGCCATGCCACTTATATCCCTTACGCCACCTCCGCAGCCATGCGTGCCGACGTCAATTACGAAAAGCCTTGGCTCACGCCCGAAAAGGCGGACTACCTCTCGCTCAACGGCGTGTGGAAGTTCAAGTTCGTGCCCGAGCCTTCGCAGCGCCCCGGTAAGGAAGATTTTTATGCCGACAATGCCGATACCGACGGCTGGGACGAAATCGAAGTGCCCTCCTGCTGGGAGATGAAAGGCTACGACCTGCCGCTTTACGTGAATGTAGAATATGCTTTCGTGGACAATCCACCCTACATCGCCAATAAGGTTGAGGGCGTGGGCGACAACCCCGTCGGCTCTTACCGCCGCACGTTTACCCTGCCCGAGGGCTGGGAAACGGGCAAGCGCGTCTACCTCCACTTCGACGGCTTGTACAGCGCAGCCTTCGTGTGGCTTAACGGGCAATATGTGGGCTATACGCAGGGCGGCAACAACGATGCCGAGTTCGACCTCACAGCCTATCTCCGCACGGGCGAAAATAATATTTGCGTGCAGGTGTTCCGCTGGAGCGACGGCTCCTATCTCGAAGGCCAGGACATGTTCCACATGTCGGGTCTCCACCGCGATGTTTATCTCTATGCCACGCCGGCCGTAGCCGTGCGCGACCACTATATCACCGCCGCCCTCGCCGCGCCCTCCTACACCTCCGGCACGCTCTCCGTGGCCATGACGCTCGACAACCGCGAGCGCCGCGCCGGCACCAAGCAGGTGGAAGTGGCGCTGATTTCGCCCGAGGGCGAAACGGTGGCAACCCAGACGGCCTCCGTGGATTACACCGCAGCCGACCTCAAAAAAGACTTCTCTGTTGAGATTCCCGTGAGCGGCCTCACCCTTTGGACGGCTGAGACGCCTGTGCTCTACACCGTGGCCATTCGCCAGATGAACGAGAGCGACGCGGAGGAAATGGCCTTCTCTACCCGCTACGGCTTCCGCGACGTCCGCATTTCCGACGGCGTGGTGCTCATCAACGGCAAGCGCGTCTTCTTCAAGGGCGTGAACACGCAAGACACCCACCCGCTCCGCGGCCGCAGCATCGACGTGGAAACGATGCTTAAAGACATCGTGCTCATGAAGCAGGCCAACGTCAACACCGTGCGCACCAGCCACTATCCGCGACAGGCCAAGATGTACGCCATGTTCGACTATTACGGCATCTACGTCATGAACGAGTTCGACCTCGAATGCCATAAGGATTGGAACAAGAATGGCAACTACGGCGCCATCTCCAACAAGTCGTCGTGGACGGGGCAGTTCGCCGACCGCAGCACGCGCACCGTCCTGCGCGACCGCAACCACCCCTCCGTCATCTTCTGGTCTTTGGGCAATGAGAGCGGAGTGGGCGTAGGCTTCACCGCTGCCTACAATGCCACCCGCGCCCTCGACCCGCGCCCCATCCACTACGAAGGCTCCACCAACGCAGGCACCACGCAGTGGACCGACATCCATTCCATCATGTACCCGAAACTTTCCTACGTGCAGAGCAAGTCGGCCAGCAACAGCGGCACGCAGCCCTTCTTCATGTGCGAATACGCCCACGCCATGGGCAACGGCGTAGGCAACCTCAAGGAATATTGGGACATCATCGAGAACAGCAAGCTCGGCATCGGCGGTTGCATTTGGGACTGGGTGGACCAGTCGATCTACGACCCGCAGGCCATTCTCTCGGGCAACCTCACCGTCAACGGCTTCCCCAAATACATGACGGGCTACGACTACCCCGGCCCGCATCAGGGCAACTTCGTCAACAACGGCATCATTACTGCCGACCGCGCCTGGACGGCTAAGCTCACCGAGGTGAAGAAGGTTTACCAAAACGCCGCCTTCGCCTACGACGACGCAGCAGGCCACGCCCTCACGCTTACCAATAAGAACGTCTTCGCCACGCTCGCTGGCCAGAAACTCCGTTACGCCCTCCTCGCCAACGGCGAAGAGATAGAGCGCGGCGAATTTTCCGTGCCCGCCGTCGAGCCGGGCGCCTCTGCCACGCTTACCATTCCCTACACCTCGACGCTTTCCGATGCCTCCAAGGAATATCTGCTCAACGTGAGCCTGCACCTCGAGGAGGAACAGGCGTGGTGCCCGGCAGGCTACGAAACCGCCTCTGCGCAATTCACCCTCCAGCCGCGCCCTGCGGCACTGCCCGCCATCGGCGAAACGGCAGCTCCGCTCACCCTGACCGATAATGCCGATGGCAGCCGCACTGTGGCCAACGATCTCATCGACATCACCTTCGATGCCTCGGGCTTCATCTCTTCGTGGACGGCCAACGGCGTGAACATGCTCGCCGCCTCCATGCCGCAACAGCCCATTTACAGCAACGTGCGCTGGATTGAAAACGAAAGCCCCTACGGCAACCACGATTTCGGCGACCTCACGGCTGAAATCACTTCGGCCTCCGTCACCGCCTCCCGCGCTACCGACGGGCAGACCGTCACCGTGACGGTCAATGTTAGCGACGACGCCTGCCCATACGTGGCTGTCTACACAGTTTATGCCACGGGCGTTGTGGACATGAAGGTTAGCTATTCGCCCGCCAAGTCGGGTCTGCGCCGCATCGGGCTTGATATGCGCTTCCCCGCAGGCTTTGAAGACGTGTCGTACTACGGCCGTGGCCCGTGGGAAAACTACGTCGACCGCTGCCAGGGCTCATATCTCGGCCGCTACACCACCACCGTGACCGACCTCTTCGAGATGTACGCCCACCCGCAGTCGATGGGCCTCCGCCTCGACCTCCGCTCGCTCACCCTGCGCAACCCGCAGACGGCCGACGAAATCCGCGTTGAGACCTCCGGTCCCGTGTCCTTCTCCTTGCTACATTTCAACGAACCCGACTACTTCGTGCCCGAAAGCCACCCGTGGAACGTGGAGATGAAGCCCGAAGTCTACGCCCACTTCGACTACATGCAGCGCGGCCTCGGTAACGGAAGTTGCGGGCCGGGCACCATCAACCAGTACCTCTGCCCCTCTTACGGCACCTACACGCACACCTTGCGCTTCTCCGCCGTGAATGGCACGGCCTCCGGCATCGCTACCCCGCCCTCGGCTGCTACGGCGGATGCTGCCCTCGTGCGCTACGACCGCGCCCTTGAAGCAGCCCTCTGCACCTGCGTGCCCGAAAGCGTGAGCGAAGTCCGCGCCACCGATATGGGCGGCACGGTGGTGGCCAGTGCCGCAGTGCACGGCGGTTCCGCCGTCCTGCCGCTCAAGGCCCTGCCGCAAGGCACATATCTCGTCACCTTCACCGACGGCAAGCGCACCCTGCGCACTCACAAACTCTTGAAGAGATAGTACAAACCCTATCGCCCACTCTCATTATTAACAAGGAGGCACGTCCCGCTCGGGATGTGCCTCCTTACTTTGAATTTTCGTGCAAGCGAGTGCAATTTTCGTGCAACCGAGTGCAGAGCCGAACTTGTTCGGGCTATGCCGAGCGCAGCCGAAAATGTCAA
>SAMEA3663013__coassemble_521_pt1 | contig 29800 bp, 21 predicted proteins | sample SAMEA3663013__metabat2_low_PE_021 | metagenome-assembled genome bin SAMEA3663013 (sample SAMEA3663013) | pig gut metagenome | biome: pig gut; feature: pig-associated habitat; material: faeces | place: France | collected 2012
AAATGCGTATAGAGAACCATAACTTATATGCTTTCCAGCTCGCTCATCTCTTCTTTTGTGAGCGGCGTGCCGGAAGTGCAGCGAAGGTTGTCGGCGAGTTGCGCGATGCTGCTTGCACCCACGATAACGGAGGTGACGCCCTCCTGCGCCAGCACCCAGCGCAGGGCGAGCGTGGCGGGCGTGTCGCCGCGCCGTGCGGCAATGGCGGCAAAGGCAGAAAGGCGGCGTTGCAAGTCGGGCGTGAGACGGTCTTCGGGCAAAGTGAAGTCGCGACGCATACGCGAGTCGTCGGGAATGCCATTGGCATAACGGCCGGCAAGCAAACCCTGGGCGAGGGGCGAGAACGACACGAAACCGCTGCCCGAACGGCACACCTCGTCGAGTATACCTTCCTCAATCGGGGCGCGGTCGAGCAGATTGATGCGTCCCTGGTAGCACAGGCATGGCACGTCGCGCTTGCGCAGATATTCCAACCCGAAGCGCGTGGCTTCGAGCGGCCAGCGCGAAATGCCGACGTAGAGCGCCTTGCCGCTGCGCACGATGTCTACCAATGCCTGCAAGGTCTCTTCGAGCGGCGTGTCGGGGTCGTAGCGGTGGGTATAGAAAAGGTCTACGTAGTCGAGGCGCATTCTGCGCAGGCTTTGGTCGAGACTGGCCATGAGATATTTACGCGAGCCCCAGTTGCCGTAAGGTCCGGGCCACATGTCGTAGCCGGCTTTCGTGGCGATGAAGAGTTCGTCGCGGTAAGGGCGCAGGGCTTCGTCCATAACGCGCCCGAAGGTGGTTTCGGCAGAGCCGTAGGGCGGCCCGTAGTTGTTGGCGAGGTCGAAGTGGCAGATGCCGTGGTCGAACGCATAGAGCAACAGTTCGCGGCTGTGCTCATAGGGCATGGTGCCGCCGAAGTTTTTCCAAAGACCGAGGGTGACGGACGGCAACAAAACGCCGCTACGACCACAGCGGCGGTAGAAACCGTCGGGCGCGTCGTAGCGGCTGTCTGCTGCACGATAACTCAAATTATCTTGCATATATTTTAGGGTATTTGGGCGGGCGTATGCCATACGCCCCTACTTACATTGCGATTTTCGCCTGCTGCTTGCCTGCGCTGCCAGTTTCTGGCTCTATCTGAATGATATAGATGCCGGAGGAAGCGGGCAGGTTGAGCGTGCGGCGGCTGCCGGTGGCGCAGATGCCGAGCGGCTGGCGCAGGATTTCGCGGCCGTCGGCCGTGTAGGCCTTCACGCAAAGCGGTGCGTCGCAGGGCGTGGCGTTGAAGCGCAGGCTGACGGTACCGCTACGGCGGTCGGCTGTGATTTCAGCGTAACGGGCGGTGGAACCATCGGCGGTACGGTCGGTGAGCACGGGGCTGTTGATGCCCGTGAGGCCGAGAATATCTACGAGACCGGCATAGGCGTCAATTTTGCCGTAGCCTGCTCCGCCGGGCTTGGCGGCCGCCGTGAACTCATCGTTTTGAGCCGTGCGGGAGAAGATGCCACGGATATCCTCGGGCGAGAGTTGCGGATTGGCTTCGAGCCAGAGGGCGATGGTGCCCGTGATGAACGGCGCGGCCATCGAAGTACCGCCGTTGGCGGCATAATAATAATAGTTGTCGCCTTTTTTGGAGCGTCCGGCACACTCTGAGGCCTCGAAATAGTCATAGTAAGAGGAAATGGCCGAAACGATACACATGCCCGGTGCCACGATTTCGGGTTTCATGCGTCCGTCGAGCGTGGGACCTTGGCTGCTGAACGAACTTACCGAACCGTTCTCCGTGCCGAGGTTCAGTTCCATGGGCACGCCGCCGAGCGTGGTGTATTCATTTTTCGTCTGCCAGCAGCCTACGGAGATGATGCCGCGTCCCGTGCCGCCCAGTTCGGAGCAGGTGGAATGCGTGTCGCCCTCCGTCCAGCCTGCCTTTCCGGCTGCGCTGAACTCGGTGTAGGAGGCGTTCCAAAGATCTACCTTCTCGCCACTCTTGCCGATAATGGCCAAGCCCATGCGTCGGTTGGTGCCAAGGCCGGTTACGGTGAAGCCGATGTAGGCGTTGGGACGGTTGTTGTATTCACCGCGCTGGCAGGATATGGTGACGGTGGCGTCCATGCCGCACTCCGCCATGGCGAACTTGAAGTTCTTGGTCGTGAGTTCCTTAGTGCTTACCGTGTCGGTGTGGGCAAGGATTTTGCCTTTCAGTTCGTCCACCACAAGCCCTACCACGCGGAAGTCGGCTCCTACGTCGCCCCACGCATCTACGAGGGCGGCCTTGGAAGAGTTGAGCGTGATGAAGGTTTTGAGCACCGTGTCGTTCTCGGCAAATTGCTTCGAGGCGTGGAGGGCGGTGTCGCCCTCGTTGCCCACAGCGCCGACGATGATGTTGCCCGCGCCGGAGAGCGATTCAAACACCTTGTCGGTAATCGACGTGCCATCGTGCGGTCCGTTGTGTATGCCCACGCTCATGTTGATGACGCAGGGCTTGCCCACCGATTTGGCATAGTCCATGATGTAGCGCACGCCATTGGCCACGTCGGTGGCGGAGCTGGCATACGATACGAGCACGATGTCGCTGCCCGGCGCAACGCCGTAGTACACCGCACCGTTGTCGCCGCCGGCAGCAATGCCTGCCACGTGCATGCCGTGGTAGGAATGGGTCATGTCGTAGCGTGCGCTCAGGATTTCCTCCTGCGTCACGAACTCCGTGCCGTAGCCGAAAGCGGCGGGACCGCGCCCGGAGTTGAACGACTGGTCCCAAACGCGCTTCACGCGGTAGGGCGAGCCTCCGATGCCGTAGAAAGCGGCGTGGCCGTACTCAAAGCCATTGTCCACGATGCCCACCACCACATCTTTGCCAAGATACTGTTGCGGCAGCACGGGGTCGGTGGTCTTGTGGACCTGTGAAACGCCCGTCTTGCGGCGCGCCTCGTTCATGAGCGGGCGCACGTCGTCGCCCTTTTCTATGCGTGTGATTTCACTGATTTCTGCTACTTGGCGCACCATGCCGAGGGGAATGGCGGCGGTGAGCACGTCGTCGGTGAGGCGCACGGGGCGAATGCCCAGTGCTTCGAGGCGGCCGATGGCCTCATCGCTTGAAATGCGCAGGAAGGCTTTCACCGTGTCGTCTGTCGCCGTCTGCGTCTGCGGGTTGGCGGCTGTGATTCTTTGCCGCGCCTGCTCCTTTTGCATCAGGTACACTTCGGTTGCAGGCGAGAGTTTTTGTGCCAATGCCGTGCCGGCGGTAATGCCGAGCAGCAGCGTTATAATGGTCTTTTTCATTAATGGAGATATAAGGATTTTAGTTTCGAGTAAACAAGTAAACGAGTAGACATTATGTAAATGTCATATTAATTATATTTTTATTTAGTAACTTGTCTTGTTTACTCGTCTACTTATTTACTTGTTTACTTCAAATAATTATTTACTTCCTGTATATGCGCTGGTATTGCCTTTCCAATAGAGTTTCAGGTAGTCCATTGTGCCGGAAGGCGTGTCACCGCCCCACGGCGTGCGGTAGCTGTTGCGCAGGAACAGCCTAACTTCTACTTCATCGCCTGCGGCGTTGGGTGTGACAGAGAGCGTGCCGTTGTCGATGCGGTTCATGTATTCGTTGTCGGCAGACGAGAGCTGGAAACCTTGGAACTTCACCGCCCAAGTGTTGGCCTCCGTTTCCGCAAGACTTATTTCGCCCGTGCCGATAAGGTCGGTGCGCACTTTCAGCATAGGGGTGACATAATAGTCTTCGGGGTCGTCCGTCTCATTTTTCATGAAATAGAAATAAGTCATGCCGTCCGTGCCATCGCGGCGTTGCAGAGCCACAATGGGCACGTCGGTGCGCACGGTCGATCCGTCGGCTTCGATGACTTGCAGGCTGTTGGTGTCGCCTGCCTGCGGCCACATCTCGTCGAGGCTTTCCACGTCGGTCGCCGCGCCCTTGTAAGATGCCGCCACGTGCAGCCCGCCTTCGAGGGTCACGTCGATACATATATATATATTGTCTCCCAGTCGCAACGTGCTGATAGTGCCCGTGGTGGAGGAAGCGGCTTCGGTGGTGGTGCGCAGAAGGTAGTCGTATACTTTCAGTTGATAGGCCGAAGGATTGGCTGCCAAGTCGATCTCGCCCGAGTAGACGCGGCTGGCGGAAAGCGTGAAGACCACGCCAAACCTGCCCGCGCGCATACCGGCTGCCGTAGCCGCCGAAGCATCGCCCAAGCCGAAGCTGACGGAAGTGCCCGTGGCAGCGGCGCAGCGCAGGAGCGACGACATCGTGCTGCTGATTTTCTCTGCACCCTCCGTAGGGCGATAGCTGCAACTCTGATTGGCTGCATAGTCTACAGAGAAACTGCCGCGATACATGGCGTAGAGGCTGCCGCCGCCTGCCATCTTGGCTTCAATGGTGAGCGTGAGCGTCTTGCCGAGCTTGTCCTTCGCGACTTTCACGGCGGCATGTTCCAGCGCGGCGCGGTGGCCTCCTATGATGATGCTGAAAGGCGCGGCGGTTTCGCCCCCCTCATACGCGAGCTGCTTGCCGAAATCGACTGCGGCGATGCGCACGGCAACGGGAGCACTGGGCTGTAGAGTTCCCTCGCCCGTGGCGTTGAGCATATAGGTGAGGCTGTCGCCGTCGTGCCATTCGAGCACGGCCGTCACATCGGAGAGCGTGCCGTTGAGGTCGTACTGGTTCACCAGTTCGCGCGTGGCAAACGTGACGCGCTGCACCTCGTCCACGTAGAAATCCACCGTCGAGCCGTCGGTCTTATGGACGGTCATGATTTCCTGCGCCCATGCGCCGAGCGGCAGGCAGGACAGGAGGAAAAGGATTATATTTTTCATTATTTCTTCAACAACTTAATCGTCTGGCCCTTGCCTACCTTGACGAGGTAAACGCCCTTGGGGCTGCCTTGCAGGCTCACGGAGCGCAGGCCCGCGCCGGAGGCGATGAGCGTGCCGTCGGCGGCAAATACCTGCACGGCATCGGTCACAGCAGCGCCGTTGATGCGGATCGTTTCGTTGTCCATGAAGCTCACGGCCGCACCGGGCAGAGTCACCTTCGCGATGCCCTCTTCGAGTTCCTCGATGGGACCGCTCCAAACGCCCGTGATGCGGAAGCCGGCATCGTCTATCACGTCGATGTTGTAGGTCACCGTGTTGTCGGCGTTGCGGCTGAATGCCACCGTGCCGTCGTAAGCCGGAGCCAAGCCGTCGGCCACGAGATAAGAACCTTCCTTGAAGTGGAACCAGCGCGTGCCTGTCAGGTCGCCGCCGTTTTCAAAGTGGCCGCGGTCGAGGCAATAAGGCTGGAAGGAAGAAGCCTCGCGGTTGGGCATCACGGTGTACACGCCTTCGGGCACAGCCGTGCAATCGGGGGCGGTGAGGAAGGCGATGCGGAAGATGTCGCCGCCGTTGTCCACAATGCTTTGGTCGCGCCCGGAAGGCGAACCGATGTCGGCAAGGAAGAGGCCGCAGCCGTTCGTATTGTCCTGATGCCAAATGCGCGATACGGCGACTTGGTCGAGCGTCAGCTCGTAGTCCTCCGTAAGCGTGGAGATGTGCGCGTCGGGCTGGTCGTCCGACTGGTCCATAACGGGGATATCGCCCTCAAACGTACCCGTCACCACGTAGCCGTCTTTCGTGATCAGGTCCACGGTGATGCTGTACTTACCGTCGGTTTCGGCAATTTCCACCTTGCCGTCGGCGCAATAGCTGTAAGCATAGTTGCCCTCGGCGTCGACGTATTGCACGAACGTGCCAAGTATGCCCGTCATGCCGTTGTATTCCAATTCGATGCCGGGATACCATGTTTCGCGCTTGAAACTGCGGCCCATCACGTACGTGCCTGCCACAACTGTGGCCTCCTTCGAGTCGGCGAAGAGTTTATTGTACAGACAGAGCTGCAGGCAATGCCCCTGGCCGCTCTGCGCACCCGTCTCGCTGTCGTAAGCACCGTCGTAGAGGTTGAGCAGCATGTTGCCCGTGTTCGACTGGTAGAGGTTGCCCATATAGATGCCGAGCGCGCCGGTGAAGGTGGTGCGCACGTCGCGGGCCAGCTGCGGCAGATTGTTGGGCGTGGTGGTGATGTTGGCAAAGGAGAGCGTGGCGAAGAAATGCACGTCAAACGTCTTGCCAGCGTGGACAGCCTTAGTGTCGATGATGTAGCGACCGTCGTCGTCCTTGCTCACGGCGATGTCGCCCGAGAGCAGGCACGTGGCTTCAATCACGCCCTCCGCGTTGCGGTATTCGAGGTAAGAATAGCTGGCATCGTAGGTCATGGCCGCCGTGCCGTCGCCCGAAGTGTAAGTACCTACGGGCAGGCGTGCCGGGTCGGTAGGTTCGGCATACAGGTCGGCGTAGAGCAGCCAGCCCTCGCGGCTCATCTTCACTTCGCCGCTCTTCACCGTGGCGGGCACGGAGGAAGCGAGAAAGTAGTAGTCGGCCAGCGTTTCGTCGGGCGTGTAGTAAGCCGCCGGCACATACGAGAGTTCCAGCGTTTGGGGCGTTTCCACCGCCAGAGTGCCGGCGATGCTCTTTTGCGGCGCAGCCTTACGGAGCGCAATGCCCTGAGCGGCGACCGTGAGCGGCAGCAGCATCAGGAGCGAGAGAAAGAAAGAGGAAAGATGCTTCATTTTTTTTTACTTGTTTACTCGTTTACTTATAAACTTGTTTACTTCTTAAAAATTTTTATTGTGTTAGTTTGATTGATTTTCAGAATATAAACGCCTGTGGGTAAGCCCGCGAGGGAGATGTTGGCAATGCCCGCCGCGCGGTCAATGGTTGCCGCTGCCGTGCGCCCTTCCACGGTCACCACGCGCAGCGCATCACCCTCGGCGATGCCCGAAACGGCGATGAGGTCGGGGGCGGCGAAGCGCACGCGGCGTTCAGGGGCGCCGGAAGATAATTTGCCGATGCCGGTACCCACGGGACGGAAGAAAAACTGCGAAACCTCCGTTCTTGCAAACGTGGCTTCGGCCTCGCCTGCCGTTATCACGAGGTTCGCGCCCTCGAAAGCCACTACGGGCTGCTGCGAGAGGGCGTAGACCGTGGTACTACCGTCGGAGAACTGCACCACAAGTTCGCTCTGCCCCTTTGCCGCAGGGACGGAAAGCAGGCAAAACAGGATAAGGATAAATATGTTTCTCATTGAAAGGTATATTAATAGCAGGCTCCCGCCTGCTGTGTGCGCCTTTCGGCAGGCCTCTACCCGCCTTGTGGCAGCACCACGTATAATATAATATTGTATGTCTTTTGGTCGATAAGTGCTGCAAAGTTATGAAAAATAATATCCTTACGCCACTATCTTATAAGCAAATTCGTTTGCAGGACTATTATTTACTCGTTTACTTGTCTATGCTGCATTGAGAAGAAAAGCGGGTGCGCCGTTGACGCACCCGCTACCTTATGCTTTTTAATAATCTTGTGAGGAATCGTAGTCATCAGGATAATCCCAATAGCAGTTGTCCTGCTTCTTCTGCGTCCAGGCCTCGTCTTCGGTTTGCGTCTGCGAAGCGCCTCCCTCGCGGCTGCCCACGAGCAACTGGGCTACTGAACTTTCGAGGTGCAAATCCATAACTATGACAGAGGGGCTGATATATTGCTTTTTCATACTGTACATTGTTTTGAAGGGTTTGTAAAAATGTTTTTGAATGAATCGGCTTTTTATTTTCATAATGTCGGCTGCACTCGGCAATTTGAGCAAGCTCAATTGCGCTCGTTTGCACGACATTTTACGTAAATCTTCTTGCCGTTCATTATATAGATGCCGCCCTTGGCAGCCTGCTGTACGCGGCGGCCGCTGAGGTCGAAGATAACGGCGGGCTGCTGCTCCTGCGTGCCGAAAAGCTCAGAGGGCGCGATGCCTGTTTCGGTGCCGTCTTCAAAACGAAGCACGAGGTTGTTGGTCAAGTCGGAAAGCGTGCTGCCCTCGGGGATATTGAGATATGCGCGGTTGGCGGGAATATTGGTCACGCTGGCAGAGGGAACAAAGAAACCCACCTCGCCTTTGCCGTTGCGCCCGAGGGTACGGTAGTCCTTGCGGTTGGCCTTGGCATCGAACAGTTGCTTCAAGATGCAGCCCTCCATGTCGGAGGCTTGCGCCTCGCCGGCAGCGTAGCTAAGGGCGAGCTTGGCAGAAGCCGCTGCGCTCTCGCTGATGAGCACGATGGGCGTTTCTTTGGCTATCACCTCGCTGGTTATTTCGGTGAGCACAAGGCTCTTCTTGTCTGTGCTGAACGCGGCGGTGTAGAGCTTAGCGGTTTCGCCTGCGGGCTTGGCGAGGGCAACGGGAGCGTAGACCGTGGCATACGACTGGCCGCCTACGGCGTTCATCTTAATGGTAAACGTCTCTGCTTCACGCAGATACCAATAGCCCTCTGCGCCCGGCGCGGCATCCGATGCCACTATCGTTTCGTTGCCGTCCTGCTTCAGATAATTATATACGCCTGTGCCTGCGAGGGAAATGGTGTAGGCTTGAATGTTCTGCGGGTTAGAGTAAGACACGGAGGAAGCGCCCACCGTTGCAGTCGTGCCCGCACCTAACTCTGCCTGCGGGCTAAGTCCTTTGTTCGCGTTGATGTTGGTAAGTACGTTGTTATAGAACGACCACAGCGCGGCGAAGTTGTCGCCGCCGTTGCTGCCGCTAACGGCATAAACGGTTGTGCCGGCGGTCAGTTCTTGGCTTGAGTTGACAGAAGAGAGCAAATAATCCGTATTGGCAGCCTGCTCCACAAAATAATATTTGGAAGCCTCGCGCGCAATCTTGCCATTTCCTTTCACTATATCGTCGAAAGCCACGCCAGTCTGGGTGCTCGAATAAGTGCCCACGTAGCGTGCGGCAGGATAGGCGGCGAGTATTTCGCCGGCTTTCGTTTCGGAAAGATTGGAAAGGGGAGTTGCTGAAGCTATATCGGCCACATAAGCGACTGCATCGGCAGAAAGGCTGATATAGTTACGCGTGCTGACGGATTTCAAGAAATAATTATCGCCCGTCAGTTCGATTTGCAGTTTGCTGTCGACCGTTCCGCTAAACGTGCCGTCGGCATCAGAAAGATATTTGTCGGAAGAGTCCTGAACGACAAAGCCGTTGTACCAGTCGCCGCTCATCTTAATGGCGTATTGGTCGTTGCCTGAAGTCTTGCCGTGGTTGTAAAGATAGTTGCTGCCATTGCCGAGCGCAAAATAAGTGCCGCCGAGCACAAAGGGCATGCCGCTCTTGTAGCGCGTCTTGACGTAGTAAGTCTTATCTGCTTCGGGGGTTGAAGTGCCGGCAACTTCGGATGTAAATGCAGCATCGGTATAATAAGTTGCGTTCACATAGCTCGGAATAGTAACGCCTGAAAGACTGGCTACAGTGCTGCCTTCTGTAATTGCTACACCTGTTTTGGCAAGTGCCGTTATTTGTGTATCGGAAGTATCAAAGAATTGGTAGCTAACACTTGCAGCGGCAGATTCTACAATCTCATAAATATTGTAATAGGCTAAATTATTGGCATAACCAGAACCCGCAGAAACATATTGTGATGTTTTAGAAACACCATTCAATCTATTGCCATCAAGCGATATAGAAAATGCCGAGTTACTACTGTCGAATGAATAAGTAAAAGACTTTGCACTTGATGCGTCTGTCACACGACAGGGACGACTTTGAGAATTAAATCCCCAGTATGTGTTACTATTTACATTCTTAACAAGCGTATTGTCACCAGACTTTTCAAAAGTATATAAGTAGACCTGCCCAGATGCTTGATCGATATTTTCGATAATGTAGTCAATACTTTTTGTATATGTGCCACCATTGTAAGCAGTGGACAACGTAATGACATCAGCATTATTTGACCTTACTCCCAAATCCCCAAGAAAATAGCCGGCTTTGTCTGAATAACCACTTGGCGACGATGATATGTATGCACTTTCTAATTGTATCGCATACTTCGTGCCGTCTGTCTTAATGACATCATCTGCCCCAAGCTGTTTGTACGTGATGTCCTGAGCTGAAACTCTAAGATTTACCCCCGTTATAACAAGAAGGCAAATCAATAAGAACGTTTTTGATAAGCCAAAAGACCAAAGAGAGTTTACTCGCTTTGGCTTGGCGAGAAAACGTCTGTTTAAAACGAAAGATTTTAAGTTGAACATAACCTTAAAGAATTAATTTGTTATTGAGTTGATGAGATAGTAATGAATTGCCTGGTAAAGGAAGCTGCTAAAAGTCTAAGTTGAACGCTGCAAAAGTAACGAAAAAACTACGCTTGGGACACAAAATCAGCAAAAAATCAAACAATTAATTGACATTTTTATCATTGCAACCCGGTTTTTTCTAACCATATGTATCAAATCTGCCGCTTGATTGGAAGTCTTACGACCGGAAATGCACGCGCTGCGCAGAAAGAGTAACGGCGGTTACATTTATTAAACATTGCCCAATAGTGCGCCGAAAATACTCCGAACGGACATTTTTCTTACAAGATACCGCCCAGTTTGGCGGAAATATATAATTTTGTAAACCAAAACACAACTTTTCAAACAATATGAAACAGAAAGAATCTATTTTCCGCACAACAACCAGAACACGCCTGCAGCGGTTGGCCCTTTGGGCAATGCTGTGCCTCTTCGGAAGCGTGACGGCACACGCAGAAGACTTCAACGTGCTCGTTATCCAGTTTGCCGACGGCACGGCGCAAAGCTACGTGCTCGAAACGCGCCCGAAGGTGACATTCGATGCCGAGAAACTTTATGTGAAGTCGACAAACGTAGACGATGCCTACGAGTATCGAAGCGTCAAGAAATTTGTGTTTGAAACGCATGATATTTCCGGCATCCAGACAATCCGTGAAAACGAATGCCTATTGGCATTCCTCGGCGGCGAAGCCACAGTAGGCGGACTGGCCACCGGCAGCACGGCAACCCTCTGTGATACAGCTGGGCGCAACGTCCTGAAAGCCAAAGCCGATGCCGCAGGCTCCGTGACTTTCAACCTGCAAGGCCTGCCCGCCGGCGCTTACATCATCGCCCTCTCAAACGGCAAATCGTTCAAAATCCTCAAACACTAATTCTAAAAACCGTTCATCATGAAATATTTTACTTCAAAATGTGCAGCCCTTGCCGTCGCCGCGCTCTTTGCCTGCGGCCAGATGGCGGCGCAGTCGTTCACCATTCATAAGAAAAGCGGCGAAACCGTAGAATACAACATCAGCGAGGTAGACAGCCTCGTGTTCCACGAAACAGCAACGCCCGAACAACCCGCAGCACCGCGCATCGGCGACTTCTATTACGCCGACGGCACCTGGAGCACCGCGCTCAAAGCCGAAGGCACGCCGATAGGCATCGTGTTCTACGTGGGCGAAGCCACCGACTTCGGCGACCACGCCTCTTACTACAAGCAAAAGGACGGCACCACGCCGCTCGGCGAGTTCCACGGTTATGTGGTGGCACTCAACGACGCCACGTATTTCGACGGAGAACAGCATACCGTTTGGTGGAGCGCATACAACTCAAACGACGAGGGCATGGGCTGCTCCACTACCACCACCGACTTCCTCGGATACACCAACTCGCGTTCTATCGTCACGAATGCCGCAGCAAAGAAAGGCGGCCTCACGGGCGAGGATGACAATTACCCCGCAGCTTATTACGCCATCGTGGCATACGAAGCGGCCTGTCCCGCTCCCGCACAGAGCAGCGGCTGGTTCCTGCCCTCGGCATACCAGTTCAAGTATATTTACGACCGCGCCTATTTCGACGAAGACAACTCTGGCCGCGCCTGCCTTGAAAACTCCTTTGCCGCCCTCGGCGAAAGCCTCGCAACGCCGCTTTATAACGACGACGCAGAATATTGGACAAGCACGGAGAAGGTAGACTCCTACGGACTTTCCACGTGGGCTTACTATTTCAATTTCGACAAACGCGCCTTCAAAGCCGGCTTTATTGCCGACTATCGTAAGAACAGCGGTATGCGCGTGCGCTCGATGCTGGCATTTTAAGGTTGAGATTTAACAAGAAAATCACATGAAGTTTTTAGAAAAATACATCTTAGGCATTGCGCTCGCCCTGCTGCTCGGCACGCAGGCCATGACGGCGCAAACCATGCGCCTGCACATGAAGAGCGGCGAGACGTTGGAGTATAATTGCGCCGACGTGGACAGCCTCACCTTTATCCCCGCCGAGAAGCCCTCGCCCAAGTTCCAGCTCGCGGTGAGCGACATCGGTATCGCCTCCGCAACGCTCAGCGTCACGCCAGACGACAATGCGGTGCGCTACTATTACGACGTTTGCACACGCGAGCAATACGACGCGCTTTCGGGCGGCGTGGAAGAAATCGTTACCTCCTATATCGAATATCTCAAGGGGCGCTATCCTACCCTCACGATGGAGCAAATCCTCGGCAACACACTTTCGCAGGGCGCTGACAGCGACCAACTCACGGGCCTGCCCGCAGGAACGGAGTTCGTATTCTATGCTATTGCGGTGGACGATGAAGGAAAATGCTACGGCAAAGCCGCTACCACAACTTTCTCCACCCTGCCCGGCGGTGACCCTGCCGACTGCACCTTTACTGTGGGCTATGAGAACCTCACGTCCGACGCTCTGACGGTGCTGGTAACGCCCTCCGACCCCTCCGTGCGCTATTGGATGGGCATCGTGGCCGTGGCAAACTTCTCGGGCGACTATGCACTGACGGCACAGGTGCAGCAAGAAGTGGCGGACTATGCTACCTCTACGGGTATGAACATGGCAGAGCTCGTGCAGAAGGTAACCTTTGCAGGCGACATCGCGCTTGAAGAGTCGGGACTGACGCCCGAGACACCATATTATATATATGTATACGCCATGAACCCCGACGGCTCTGCCGCCGGAGCCGTGACCAAAAAGCGCTTCGTCACGCAGACCGAACTGCCCTCCGATGCCGCCGTCAGCCTCAGTTATCGCTATTTCGACGGCGATGCGCTCTATGAAGCAGATCCCGAAACCTATGCCGGCTATCAAGGCAGGGTTTTGGTACAGACGCGACTCACGCCCAACGAAACGGCAACCTCCTGGGCGATAGCACTGGCAAAGGGCGACCTCACCGACGAAACGCTCTATCCCGATGAAGCCACCAAAAACGCTGCGCTGCAATCCGGCTTCATAAACGTAGAGAGCAAGACGTTTGTTGCCGATTGGACCACCTGCACCTTCCTCTATTTTGCCGCCGATGCTAACGGCATTGACGGCGTGCTGAAACGCCTGCTCGTCACCTTCGACAAGGCCAACGCCCGCCCCGTTTCGGAAATCGGCATCGAAGCCCTGCCGGCACGCCTCGCCGCCCCTGCTGCCGCGCTCCCCGCTCCGCAGCAATCTGCTATAACCCTACGCCTCAAGCAGGCAAAGGAATTTAGCAGCAAACGCACCTACCGGCATTAAGCAGGAAACAGCCTAACATAGTGATACAAATTGTCAGAAAGACCAAGAAGAACATACCTTTTTGGTCTTTCTTATGTTATTATTCTCCCTTTTCTCGGCATTATTCTCTACCCCTTTTGCCAGTTATCCTATAAGAAAAGCGCGTTTTGCTCTTGTTAGAAAGGAAAAAACTTTGTAACTTTGCCGCCCGAAAGGTGCATTGTACACTTTTCTCTCCTACGAAAATAACGAAAATACAATAATAACAAATTAAAAATCAAACAAATGCCTACAATTCAGCAATTGGTAAGAAAAGGCAGAAGCGTAGCCGCCGACAAGAGCAAATCTCCGGCGCTCGACTCTTGCCCCCAGCGTCGTGGCGTCTGTGTGCGTGTTTACACCACCACGCCTAAGAAACCTAACTCGGCAATGCGTAAGGTTGCCCGTGTGCGTCTGACAAACTCTAAGGAAGTAAACTCCTACATCCCTGGCGAAGGCCACAACTTGCAGGAACACAGCATCGTGCTCGTTCGCGGCGGTCGTGTGAAAGACCTTCCGGGTGTGCGTTACCACATCGTTCGCGGTACGCTTGATACCGCCGGCGTGGCCAACCGCACGCAGCGTCGCTCCAAGTACGGCGCAAAGCGTCCCAAAGCAGCTAAGAAATAAGCCGGGCGCACTCATCTTTATTTAAAAAGAAAGAATTGGTTTGCTCGAGGTTGAGTAAATCTCCCGAAGGGGAATTGAAGAACTTAACAGCAGCCTAAACAAATCAAAACTAACAACAGCAATGAGAAAAGCAAAACCTAAGAAAAGACAGATCCTCCCGGATCCCGTCTTCGGCGACGTCAAGGTTTCCAAGTTTGTGAACCACCTGATGTACGACGGTAAGAAAAACATTTCTTACGAAATCTTCTACAACGCCCTCAACATCGTAGGCGAGAAGATGAAGGATCAAGAAAAGACCGCCCTCGAAATTTGGAAGGCAGCCCTCGACAAGATTACGCCGCAGGTGGAAGTAAAGAGCCGTCGCATCGGCGGTGCCACGTTCCAAGTTCCTACGGAAATCCGCCCCGACCGCAAGGAGTCAGTTTCAATGAAGAACATGATCGGTTACGCACGCAAGCGCGGCGGCAAAACCATGGCCGACAAGCTCGCTGCCGAAATCATGGACGCTTACAACGAACAGGGCGGCGCCTTCAAGAGAAAAGAAGATATGCACCGTATGGCCGAGGCTAACCGTGCTTTCGCTCACTTCAGATTTTAATCCGTAGACTAAGACAATGGCAAAGCAAGACTTACACCTGACCCGTAACATCGGTATTATGGCGCACATCGACGCCGGTAAGACCACCACGTCGGAGCGTATCCTTTTCTACACGGGTAAGACGCACAAAATCGGTGAAGTGCACGACGGCGGCGCAACCATGGACTGGATGGCGCAAGAGCAGGAGCGCGGTATCACCATTACTTCTGCCGCCACTACCGCCTATTGGACTTGGAACGGCAACAAGTATAAGTTCAACCTCATTGACACTCCGGGACACGTGGACTTCACCGCTGAGGTAGAACGTTCGCTCCGCGTGCTCGACGGCGCTGTTGCCACCTACTGCGCAGTGGGCGGCGTAGAGCCTCAGAGTGAAACGGTTTGGCGTCAGGCTGACAAATACAACGTACCCCGTATCGGTTACGTGAACAAGATGGACCGCTCCGGCGCCGACTTCTTCGAAGTGGTGCGTCAGATGAAGGACGTGCTCGGCGCAACTCCTTGTGTCGTTGCCGTACCTATCGGTGCAGAAGAAAAGTTCAAGGGCATCGTTGACCTCATCAAGATGAAGGCTATTCTTTGGCACGATGAGACGATGGGCGCAGAATACGACATCGAGGATATCCCCGCTGACATGCTCGCAGAATGCGAGGAATGGCGCGGCAAGATGATCGAACTCGCTGCCGAGCAGGACGAAAGCCTCATGGAGAAATATTTCGAAGATCCCGACAGCCTCACGGAAGAAGAAATCATCGCCGCTATCCGTAAGGGTACGCTCGCGCTCGACATCGTTCCTATGACCTGCGGTTCTTCGTTCAAGAACAAGGGTGTGCAGACGCTGCTCGACTATGTCTGCATGTTCCTCCCCTCTCCGCTTGACACGCCCAACATCAAGGGTACGAACCCCGAGACGGGCGAAGAGGAGGACCGCAAGCCCAGCGAAGACGAGAAGACCGCCGCTTTGGCGTTTAAGATTGCTACCGACCCGTACGTTGGCCGTCTCACCTTCTTCCGCGTTTACTCGGGTAAGGTGGAAGCCGGTTCTTACGTTTACAACGTACGCTCTGGCAAGAAGGAACGCGTAAGCCGCCTCTTCCAGATGCACTCCAACCACCAGAACCCCGTTGAAGTAATCGGCGCAGGCGACATCGGCGCAGGCGTAGGTTTCAAGGATATCCGCACCGGCGACACGCTTGCCGACGAAGATGCACCCATCATTCTCGAATCTATGGACTTCCCCGATCCCGTTATCGGTATCGCCGTTGAGCCCAAGACGCAGAAAGACCTCGACAAGCTCTCCAACGGTCTTGCCAAGCTCGCCGAAGAAGACCCCACCTTCACCGTACGTACCGACGAGCAGAGCGGTCAGACCGTTATCTCGGGTATGGGTGAGTTGCACCTCGATATCATTATCGACCGTCTGAAGCGCGAGTTCAAGGTTGAATGTAACCAGGGTAAGCCTCAGGTTAACTATAAGGAAGCCATCACGAAGACTGTCAACCTCCGCGAGGTCTACAAGAAGCAGTCGGGTGGTCGCGGTAAGTTTGCCGATATCATCGTGAACGTAGGTCCCGTAGACGAAGACTTCAAGGAAGGCGGCCTGCAATTCGTGAACAAGGTGACTGGCGGTAACATTCCTAAGGAATTCATCCCCTCTGTTCAGAAGGGCTTTGAGAACGCCATGAAGAGCGGTGTGCTCGGCGGCTATCCCCTCGACAGCCTCAAGGTAGAACTCCTCGACGGTTCGTTCCACCCCGTTGACTCCGACCAGCTCTCGTTTGAAATCGCAGCCCTCCAGGCTTACAAGAACGCTTGCGCACAGGCTGGCCCCGTGCTTATGGAGCCGATTATGAAGCTCGAAGTTGTAACGCCCGAAGAAAACATGGGTGACGTGATTGGCGACTTGAACAAGCGTCGCGGTCAGGTGGAAGGCATGGAAAGCAGCCGCAGCGGTGCACGTATCGTGAAAGCAATGGTGCCCCTGGCAGAAATGTTCGGCTACGTAACCGCTCTGCGTACCATCACTTCCGGCCGTGCCACCAGCTCCATGCAGTACGACCACCACGCTCCCGTTTCCAGCAGCATCGCCAAGGCTGTGCTCGAAGAAGTTAAGGGTCGCGTAGATCTCATTAAATAAAAATAGTTTGTAAGGGGGCAGGCTAACGAATGACTCTTAGCCTGCTACCCGCAAGCCTAATATCAATAACAAACAATACAATGAGTCAAAAAATTCGCATCAAGCTGAAAAGCTACGATCACACGCTCGTCGAAAAGTCGGCTGAGAAGATCGTGAAAAACGTGAAGGCTACGGGCGCTATCGTGAGCGGTCCTATCCCCCTCCCCACCCGCAAGCGCATCATCACCGTTAACCGCAGTACGTTCGTAAACAAGAAGAGCCGCGAGCAGTTTGAAATCTCAACCTACAAGCGCCTCATCGACATCTACAGCTCAACGTCTAAGACCGTTGATGCCCTGATGAAACTCGAATTGCCCTGCGGCGTAGAAGTTGAAATCAAGGTGTAGTAACAGCACCCTCCTTCTAAGGCGTTTCCTAACGCCAATAATAAGCCCCGCATAAACTTGTGGGGCTTATTTCTTTATTATTTGTACAATTTACTGGTGCAAAATGCCGCCTTTCTTATATGAAACGTGGAAAATTGAAAGAAAATCAGTACATTTGCGGCACGAACATAAAAGATAAACCCATTTATGGGGACAAAAGAAAAGTTAATCGCACGCTTTAAAAGCAATCCTAAAGATTTTACATGGGATGAGTTTGTGAGACTCTTCTCTATTTTAGGCTACGAGATAGATAATAAAGGCAAGACCAGCGGTTCCCGCACTATATTTTTTAAAGGGGAAATTTCGTATACTGCCCACAAACCTCACCCCGAGAATATCGTGAAAACCTATGTCATAAAACAAGCATTGAGTTTCCTTATTAAAAACGAATCATTATGAATAGATTGAAATACAAAGGATATATCGGAAGCGTAGAAATCAGTGACGAAGATAACTGCCTCTACGGAGAGGTCTTGGATTTGCCCAAAGATACAATGATTACCTACGAAGGCAACACGGTGGCAGAACTGAAAGAAGATTTCATGGGTGCTATCGATGACTACCTTACCCATTGCGAGGAGCACAATATCAAACCGCGCAAGAGTTATAACGGGTCTATCAATATCCGCATTTCTCCTGAAACGCACTACCAATTAGCGCGACTGGCACAAACCGCCGGTTTGTCTATCAATGCATTTGTCAAAAACATTTTGAACAAACAAGTTCAAGCCATGCTATAACCTTTTGTCAGTTCAACACAAATATTTATCAACTACAACAACCAACATGAGAAACTTTACGCTTTTCGTCTTAGGCTGGCTGCTGATGCTGCCAGTCTGTGCGCAGTCGTCTAAGGACGTGCTTTGGGAAGATTTCCGCGAAGGCACGACCGATGCCGGCTGGACCGTTATCGACGGCAACAGCGACGGCAACACTTGGGGCACGCAGGAAAACCTCAAGGGTATGGTCTACAACGGACTTGCCACAACTACGCCCGCCGAGGACTGGGTTTTCACGCCCGAGTTTACACTTAAAAACAGCAGCGACTACGTCATCGAGTACACCGTGGCGCAGCGCGGCGCATTCGGTGCCGACCAGCTCCAACTCTATCTCTCGACTACCCCAACGCTGGACAACCTCACGCAGCTCCGTGCCGAGGAAACCATCAACGTGCACGCCGGTACCGTGACGCGCAAGTGCCACTTCGTTGCGCCGATGTCGGGCACTTTCTATCTCGGTTTCAAACTCACCTCAACAGCCGGCAATGGCCTTATTTCCATTAAAGCCGTCAAAGTGACGCTCACCAACAAGCAGTGCCCGCAAATTGCATCCGCCTTCACGGCGTCCCACAACGGCGCAACGGGCAAGGTGAAACTCAAATGGATCGCCCCCAACCGCGACACCGAGGGCGCGCTCCTTCAAGGAAAACTCACCGCAAACGTATATCAGGACGAGCAGCAACTCACAACTATCGAGGACATCACGCCGGGCGTGGAGGCTTCCTATGAAATCACGCCTGCCGCCGCAAGCGGCCAGACGCGTTTTGGCATCGCCTTCCGCAACGACACGCAAATCTCCGCCCGCGCCGACAAGACACTCAACCTCGAGGACGTGCTCGGCGACCCCGTGAAACTCAAATCTTTCTCTTTGAGCACCAAGGCAGCTTTTGCCGAATGGACCGTTATCAACAACGACAAAAAGGGTGCAGTGTGGGCATACGACTACGGCTCAGCCTACATTCCCTACGCCGCCACCGCCGACGACTGGCTCATCACGCCCGTCGCCAACGTGGAGAAAGGCAAGCGCTACATCCTGAAATACCAAATCAAGACCAGTGTAGGCTACCCTGCCAATATGGAAGTAACGGTGGGCAATGCCGCCACGGTAGCAGCGCAAACGCAGGTGGTTTATACGCATACGGGCGTTGAACAGAACGGTTGGGGCGACTACGAAACCAGCCAGTTCGTACCCAACGAGGACGGCGAAGCCTATTTCGCTTTCCACGCCACTATGGTAAAGAACCAACTGTGCGTGCGCAACGTGGAACTTTATTACATTGAGGCCACGGCGGCAGGCACGGAAGAGGAAGAAATCTCCTACACCGAGCCCGCAGAGGAGGTATTGAAAGACAGCATTAACGCCGACCTCACTTTCACCACGCCCTATCACGAACGCCTCGGGTCGGAGGGCGTAAATCTCTACTGCGCAGTTACGCAGGGCTTGATTGATGAGTATACCAGCTGCCCCAACGGCATCTTCAAGATGGACCCCGCCAAGCAATACCAGCCCAACCTTGCCTCGCCCGACTACGAAATGCTCTTTGCCGGCGGCGTGGTTTATTGGGACGGCAAGCTCTACACCAATGCCTACGACTATCGCAACGACATTCAAGCAGAAGTGCCCATTTGGCGCGTGATGGATGCCAAGACGCTCGTCACGATTAGCGAGCATCGCCTACCCTCTAACGCTGAATGCACCACCCGCGCCCTCGCCTACGACCCCGTCACGGAGAAAATCTTTGCCATCGGCCGCGACTACACCAACGACTGGCTCGCCGTGGTAGACCCCGCAACGGGTGCCATGCAGCGCCTCGGCACGGGACTTGACCCCAACAAGCGTTACCTCGCCATCGGCTGCGACAGCAAGGGCGTGCTCGTCTGCGTCTATTTGGTGGAAGACTACAAGACGGGCAACCAGTACAACTACATCGGCCGCATCAACAAAGAAACCGGCGAAATTGTGGAAATGGGAGAAATCCAGGCACGCAACATGATGACCGACGACATGATTGTCAACATGAAATACCGCCAGACGCTCTTCTTCGACAACGCCACGGGCAAACTCTACTGGATGCTTTGCAGCTCGAGCATGGCACTCGGCTCTCAGTACGCACCGGTCTTTGAGCTCGACCCCGTGAGCTGCACCGCCACGCTGCGCACCTGGGCCACGAACATCATGGCCGTTTCCGGCGCATACTTCGAAGAACCTGCGATGAACGTGCCCGCCTCTCCCTCCGACTTCGACTACGTTTCCGACGGCGAAGGCCTCGTCACGGGCACTATTTCCTTCAAAATGCCCACCACGTGCTACGACGGTTCGCCGCTCGCCGGCACGCTGCACTACTCCGTGGTTGAGGAAGAAGTGATGGAACTCACCGGCACGGCTCAGCCCGGCGAAACGGTGAGCCGCCACATCGAGTCGTTCAACGGCCTGCACACCGTGACGCTCACCGCCTCCAATGCCGCCGGCACCAGCGTGGCCATCGAGCGCACCTTCCTCGTGGGCTACGACATGCCCGACGCGCCTGCCAACATCAAGCTCACCGACAATGGCGACCTCACCACCACCGTCACTTGGGACGCGCCCGAACTGGGCATCAACGGCAAGGTATACGATGCCTCTAAGGTGACGTACAACGTGGTACGCTATCCCGACAAGGTGAAGGTAGCCACGGGACTCACGGAGCGCACCTTCACCGAGAGCCACGGCGCTGATTACTCTTACTACTTCTATGCCGTGTACTCCTGCTCCGACGGCCTTGAAATCAAGGGTGAACGCAGCAACACGGTAGTTGTGGGCGCACCGCTCACGCCCCCTTACGGCGGCATCTTCACCACGGCGGACGCGATGTTCAACTACTACACTATTCTCGACGAGAACCACGACGGCTACACATGGTCGCACGACAGCAGCTCCGGCGCGGCGGTTTATCCCTACAACTACCAGCTCGGTGCCGACGACTGGTTTATCTCGCCGGGCCTCAGCCTTGAAGCCAAGAAGAACTACGCGCTCACGTTCAGCACCTTCTCCTCGAACGAGAATTTCCCCGAAGCATTGAAAGTGATGTTCGGCCACGGCAAGGACCCCGAAGAGTTTGACTACGAACTGCTCGACCTTCCCGAAGTGCCAACAATAGACGAGGAGAACCGCATCGCTACCTATACCCTACCCGTCACCATTACGAATAGCGGCACATATTTCTACGGCTTCTACGCTTACTCGCCCGCTTATTCCGAATACCTCTACCTCTACGACATCAACTTCACCGTGTCCACTGCCGAAGGCATCAGCAAAGCCACGGCCGAGGCTAAGGCCTTCGATGCCTACGCCAAGGGCGGCAAGCTCTTCGTGCTCAATCCCTCCGGCAAGGCCGTAAGCGTATACAACGCCGGCGGCACGCAGTTGGTCAATACCACTGCCACGCGCAGCGAACTGCCCGTAACGCCTGGCGTTTACGTCGTGAAGAGCGGCAGCCAATCGCTCAAAGTGCTTGTGAAATAAATGCCCGCCTGAGGGCAAACCTCTGATAAGCCACGGGGCTGTGTCTGAATTTGGACACAGCCCCGTGGCTTTTTACAAAAAACGCCCTCGCGCGCGTTACGCATTTTTTTCCCTAAAAAACCCGTCAACCCAGCACTAATTCGCATAACAGACTGTAATCAAACGGGTTGCGAGTGTATAGTTTGCGCCTCAAACCCGTCACAAATGACATCGACAGATTGCGAAGAATGCTCAGCTCTCGGCCTTTCCGCTCGGTATTTCAAGGCAGATGTTTTTTGCTAAGCCCTTGAAAGTTTTTCCTAAGCCCGCGCTATTTTTCACTATCTGCGCAGAGAAAGTTTGTTACAAAGTTTCTAATACATATTACAAACTTTGTAACACATGTTAGCAAGTTTGTAATACATGTTACAAAGTTTGTAACAACAACTATCTTATATGAGCGGAAAAATTATCTTGCGGATTATGAAAACTATCTTGCGGATAGTGATGCTCGAAACGGGCTTCTCGGAGAGGGTGTAGGAAAAGATAATTGTAGGAAAGTCGTTCAACTTGGCCGGTAAATGGACGACCAATTTCTGGACAAGACAAACCCTTCATTAGTGACGGGTTTGAGATGCAAACCATACACTCGCAACCCGTTTGATTACAGTCTGTTATGCGAATTAGTGCTGGGTTGAAGGGTTTTTCGGGGAAAATAAAGCGTAACGCGCGCGCGAGGGGACTTATTACAGCCTTTCCGAAGGCGCGGCCTAACGCAAGCTTACATTACTGTGGAAAGAGCACGCGAACTTGTCAAAACCATGTACGCCCTCACCCACACCAAGCCCGCCCATACCAACCCAACAAAGGCGATGCCCGGCATGGACGAGGAGCTCCTTGCCGTTCCTGGCATTTGCCTGCGCTGGAAACGTATCTGCACGGCAGTTTTTTGTTTTTTTTGCCTACTCCGTCAAACTATCTTATGAAAAAGAATAAAACATCAAAGAAATTTACAACGTTTAACGATGAAGAAAAGGGACGGATGGTTACCTTATCGTATATTTGCAGAAAATCCGTTTACTTGTCTATTCGTTAACTAATAAAGCGCATTTACAAGAAACCTTATTATTTATCTAACCTTTCAAAATATCTATTATTATGAAGAAGTATTTATTTCTTTTTGTTGCTTTCCTGTATGCCCTGACGGGGAAGGCGGCGCAGACGGACGTGCTCACCGACCAGATGTACACGCCGGCGGAGCTGCAAGGGGCGACTACCACGCTGCGCATCGCACTGCGCAACATGCACGCCTCTGATTACACCACCTACTACTGCGGCAGTGGCAAAGCGGCATTCACAGCCGCCTACACAGTGCTGCTTGAGCCTGTGACCGAGGGCGTAGCAGGCACTTACTATCTGCGACTCGCCAATCCAACGGCGGCGCAGGGCGAGGGCTATTTCGGGACTACGGGACCAGCCAACTATGGTAGCAAAGGCAATGCCATGCAGTTTACCATCGTGCATCCTTATGTAGGCGGTACGGGCGTAGAAGAGTATAACAACAGCAACGAATGGACGGGGCGGACCGCTGAAAATCTCGTACGCTTTATCTGCTCCGACGGCACCAAGACCCTCAACTCCAGCCAAACGGCTTACAATACCGGGCGTGGCGTATTCACCGTGTTTGAAGTATATAAAGTGGAGCAGCAGGACGAGCCGACCATTGAAACCATCAGCGCGGCGATTGCCACGGAGGAGGAGTTTGTGGACGGCGGCAAATATATTATCCACGGCGCGGGAGCCACGAAAGCCTATTTCTATGAAAAGGATCACACTTGCGCCGCCGGCGGCATCACGGCGAATCCGAACAAGCGCATCGGATACGGCACGACGAAGCCTGCCGTGGGCAGCACGGATTTCACCTATATCTTTACACTTGAAAAGGAGATTGTGGAAGGCGTGGCACAGTATGCCTTCCGCACGAATAGCGGCGGGTACATCGACGGCGTCGACCACAGGGCGACCACTGGCGGCGACCCAATCCACACCACAGCAACGAAGTGCACCTTCACGTTGACGCGCGACGGCAGCCACTGGCGCGTCAATTCCACTGTGGCAAACCAGAACCGCAAGCAATGGAACACAGGCGGCGCCGACACGGGCGGACTTGTGCTCTTTACCGCTGGCGATGCCAACGGCATCATTGATTTCTACGAGGTGAACCACAACTCGGTAGCCGACAAAACGGTTTCGTTCTCATATTATGCTGGCGGCACGCTGCTCGGCGTGGAGAACAAGACGTTCGCGGCAGGCACACCCGTCAGCGTGACGGTGCCCGATTACGTGGAAATAACCTCTACCGACCCCGCCGACCCGACCACCGTGGCCGACGGCGGCACTGTGAACGTATATACCGCAATGAAGGCAGACTGCCCGTTCAAAGTTTCTGAAGCCGCCGATGCCGCCGATGCCGTTTGGATGAACTGGCAGATACAGCGCAGTCCCGCCAAATGGGTGTATGCAGGCGAAGGAGATACGGGCGTGAAGGTGACCGCCGCAGCCACGCAGCTGGAGGCAGACCGCTACCAGTGGTGTATGGTGGGCGACTGGTACAACGGTTTCACGCTCTACAATAAATACACCAAGAAGCAAATTGCCGCCACGGCCCCGACAGCGAACAACGGCGCAAACACGCTGACGCTCGCCGAAAGCGGTACGAGCCGCTTCGCCCTCGTGCAAAACGGCACGGACTACTATTTCCAACTGAAAGGTGCCGAGAATACCTATATCAGCAATTACAGCAACAATAATGTAACCGACCTTTACGTGTGGCGCAGCACTAGCAACATCGGCGACGGCGGCTCTAAGTTTGCCGTAGTAGCCGCTCCGACGGAAGAAACGATACTCGCCGACTGGCATGCAGCGGTGGCCGCCGCCACGGAGGGCAACTACGTGAACTGCTACACCGCCGAGGCTAAGGCTGCCGCAGCTGCTGCAACGACCATCGCCGAGGCAAAGGCCGTGAAGCCCGTGACGTTCGACGTGAACAGCTACTACCGCATCATCTGCGTATCGCCTAAGGCCGCTGGAACAACGGGCCAAGGCGCAGCCACGATAAACACGCTTACTTTCGACGGCATGCAATACTTCGACGGCAGCGGCACTGCCAACAAGATGCTGCGCCCCATCTGCGCCGAGGCTTCGGAGCAGAACGTCGGCCAGATCTGGCAATTCAAGGCTACGGGCACAGAAGGCGTGTACACGCTCTATAATCCCAATGCGGCGCAATACGTGGGCGGCGTGACGAACGTAACCAACGGCCGCTTGAAGATGGCCGATACGGGCGATGAACTCGAACTCGTGCCCTATGCCGCCGCCAACCATCAGTTTAAGATCCACCACTACGGCACGGGCGACAAGAACTGCATGTTTGCCGAAAACAATACGAGCAACGGCTACACCCTCTCCAACTGGGAGAACGGCGCAAACTCCGCCTCAGCCTGGTATTTGCTGCCCGTCAGCACGTTCGAGGTGGCGCTCAACGCCGCCGGCACGGACTACTGGGCAAGCCTCTACCTGCCCTTCGACGCCACGCTGCCCGCCAGCGGCCTGGAAGCCTATTACGGCAAAACTCAGGAAGGCGGTGCGCTGAAGATGGAGCAGGCCACAGCAGTGCCTGCTAATCAGGGCATGGTGCTCAAAGGCACGGCCGAAACCTATACGCTCTCGATTGCCGCTGCAGCAGTAACCCCGATTGAAAGCAACGTGCTGCAAGGCACGAACAAGTTGCTCGAAGGCATCACCTCCGACGATTACTACACGCTCGGCGCAGTGGGTGGCGTAGTGGGCTTCTATCACCCCTCTGCCACGCAGCTCAAAGCCAACAGGGCCTACATGGCAGCCGTGGGCGGCGGCGTGAACGCCTTCACGCTCGTATTTGACGAGGGAACTGAAACGGGCATCTCGCACATCGAAACCGCTCAGGGTGCAGCCGACGTGTACTACGACCTCAGCGGCCGCCGCATCGCAACGCCAGGCAAGGGACTGTATATCAAGAACGGCAAGAAAGTGCTGGTAAAATGAGTTTTATAAATTCCTCAAAATAGACATAGCCATGAAAAAACAATATATATCCCCCACCTTTCGGGCATTCGATATCCATGCCGAGCAGGTATTGGCCATGAGCATCACAATCGACGGCGGCCAGCAGGCCGAGCAGTGGACACAGCAGAAAGGCTGGTATGAAGAAGACTGGACCGACGCAGCCGACGGCGGCAAAGAAGAACAGGGATATTGGTAAGGAAGATATATCCTCTACAATCATCTTATAAACACGAAACAGGATGCACCCATAACGGCGCATCCTGTTTTTTCTTGGCAATACCGAAAAGGAACTGCGGTTTATTTCTCCCTATTCTTATATTGTAGCGGCGTCATGCCCGTGCACTTTTTAAAGAGGGTGCAGAAATAGCTGTCGCTGTCCATGCCGCAACGCAGGGCAATTTCCCAAATAGAGAGGTTGGAGCAGTCGAGGTATTGCTTCACCATGGCGATGCGGATTTGGAGAATAAAGTCGGTGGTAGTGCAACCTGTGACGGCCTTGACCTTGCGGTTGAGCTGGGCGCGGGAGAGGCAAAGGGCGTAGGCGAGGGCGTCGTAGTCAATCCTGCCCTTGCCGCTGCTTATGGCGGTGCGGACGGCATCGGTCACCTTTTCTATAAAGGCTTTGTCGCCTTCGCTCTGCACCGCGCTCTGCACCTCGCTGCCGCTTGCCACGGCCTCGGAATACTTGTGTCGCAGCAGCTCGCGCTGCTCAAGGAGTTTGGCGGCGCGCTGGGTGAGTTCGTCGGCGTGAAAGGGCTTTTCGAGATAGGCATCCGCGCCTGCCTGCAATCCTTGCAAACGGTCTTCGTGGGTGGCGCGGGCAGTAACCATGATAACAGGAACGTGACAGATCAGTTCGTCGGCACGCACGCGGCGACACAGTTCGAAGCCGTCCATGCGGGGCATCATCACGTCGGTGATGATGAGGTCGGGCACCAACTGCCGCGCCTTTTCGAGGGCTTCTTCGCCATCGGTGGCAAAGTGGAAGCGATAGCCGGCATCGGCGGGAAATTGGCGCTTCATGTAGCGCGCCACCTCGGGCGTGTCTTCCACAATGAGGACGTGCGTGCCGTCGGAGGCGTCGACATCGCCATCGTCGGCGGTTAGTTCTATCGCTGCCTCGCCTGCCTCCGCAACGGGAAGCGGTTCGGGAACTGGGTCGGACTCGTACTTTGAAATAACCTCACCCTTGGCCACAATGGGCAGGATGACGGTGAACACGCTGCCCTCGCCGGGTGCGGAGTGCACCTCAATCGTGCCTTTCATCTTCTCCACCGAAAGGCTCACGAGGGAAAGTCCGATGCCTGTGCCGATGCCCTGCGTGTCGTTGGAAACCTGATAGAAAGGCTTAAAGATGTGCTCCTTCTGCTCAAGGGTAAAACCGATGCCCGTGTCGCTCACGCGGAGCACGAAGTTGCGCCCGTCGGTGCTGGCGGATAGGTGTATCTCGCCGCCGGGGGCGGTAAACTTGATGGCGTTGGAGAGGAGGTTTTGTACAATTTTCTGCACGTAGTCGCCCACGTAGTCCATGAGTACTTGCTTTTCTTGCGGTTCAAAGGCGAGCGTGATACCAGCAGTGGCGGCAATGGTAGCGTGGCTTTCGGCAATGCTCCTAATCAGCGGCACAACGTCGCCATGCTTCCAAGCAGGTTGCTGCATGGATGCGCCGGCGGTCATCTTGGCAATGTCGAGGATTTGGTTGATGAGCCGCAGCAACCCCTGTTCGCTACGCACAATGGCGGCGGCATCGCTATGGATTTCGCTATCGGGCGGGGCGAGGCGCATCACCTCACCGGCGGCGGAGTGGATAATGGTGAGGGGCGTACGGAACTCGTGGGTGATGTTGGTGAAGAAATTGGTGCGCATCTGCTCCGTCTCTTTCATAATCTTCTGCTGCCGGGCACGCATCCTGCCGGCATAGAGCAGGAAGCCGATGGCGGTGCAGGCGAGGAGAAACGCAATGATGAAGCAGATGAGCGTGACAGTGCGGATGGTTTCCTCTTTCTCGTAGTTTAGCCGCATGAGCTCCATCTCGCTTTGCTTGCGCTCGCGCTCGTAGTTGATGCGCACATTCTGCATATGGTTCATGTTTTTCTCGCTCTGCACGCTGTCGGCATATTGCTGGCTCTTTACGAAACAGGCGAGGGCGGCGCGGCTGTCGCCCTGGCGGTCATGGAGGAGGTATTCAAGGCGATAAACCTCGGCGAGATGCTCAAGCGACGGCATAGCCTCGGCGGTGTGCCTGGCGCTGTCGAGATAGACGGCGGCGCGGGTCAAATCTCCTTTCTCCATATTCACGCGGGCGAGTGCGAGACAGGCTTCGAGCCAGTGCCAGGCGTCGCCCTTCTGCGTCATGAGGTCGTAGGCGCGGCGATACGACGCGGCTGCGCTGTCGAGGCGGTGCTCTTTTTCGTAGAGCCGCCCGAAGTGGGTGTGGCAAAGAGAGATGCCGAGCGGGGAGTTTGCCTCGCGGTTGAACTGCATGGAGCGGACGTAATAATATTTTGCGGAGTCGAGCCTGCCATCTGCCTCGAAGAGTGCGCCGATATTGGCGCAGTTGATGGCCTGTCCGAGTGCGCTGCCCAGGGCGTGTTCGCCGGCGAGGGCAAGGCGGAACACGGAGTCGGCGGTCTCGCGGTTATCGAGCGAAAGGTGCACGTTGCCGATTCCGTTGAGCGATACGACCCTGTTCTTGCGGGCGGCAAAACTCTCCTTGTCGCTATAAGCATCACTGTAAGCCAGTGCCTGATAATGGTAGGAAGAGGCCTCGTCGAGGATACCCATGCGGCGGAAGTTAGTGCCAATGTTGTTGAGTGCCTGAATGATTTGAATGGTGTCGCACTGCTCCACGGCGCGTTGCAGTCCCTGCTTGTGCGCTTCGATGGCTTCGGCGAAACGACTCTCTTCTCGGTATCGCTTGCCCAGTTCGCGGTAGGCCGCCATTTCGCCATAAGCATTGCCTTCGGCGGCATACTGCTGCGCCGCCGCCAAGAGCGTGTCGCAGTCGCGATTGGAAAGCAGCACGCTGTCGATGGCCTTGCGCTCGGCTTCGGAATAAGGGTTTACGGACGCGCCGCCTCCGCAAGCGGCATAGATTAAAAGCGGAAGGAGCAATGACGCAAGTTTGCCTATCTTATGCAAAAGATGGGCAAAGGCAAGGCATACGGTAGGGATGTACATAATATTAAATCAAGGTGTCACAAGCAAGGTCATCGTCGCGGGGTCGAGCGTGGCGCGGCCATCGGCAACGAGCAGGCGCACGGCGGCGCTGTGCACGGCGGAGGGAATGCCGTCGTGAGGCAAAGCATCGACGGCGCGGGGCGTACCGTCCGCCAAAATTGCGGCGTACGTTTCGGCCAACGCCTCGGGCGAGCAGTCAGGCTCTATCGCAGAGGCGGTTTCATCGAAGGCGCGGCGTGACACGCAAGCATCGCAGTGCCCGCAGTCGGCGGCGGAGGGGTCGGAGAAATAATCCAGGAGCAGGCGACTGCGGCACACGCCCGTAGTTTCGGCATAACTGAGGATACTCTCCACGCGGCGCACGTATTGCTCACGGCGCGTGTCGTAGATGTCGGGCATCAGACTGATTTCTTCGCGCTCAAGGCGGCGCATCGTGAAGGTAACGCGCGAGATGCGCTTGCGCGGCACATAGTGGAGCACGCGGCGGCGCGTCAGGGCTTTGAGGGCTTCGTACACCTCGTCGCCCGTCAGCCCCGAAACCATAGCGAGCCGCTTCTCCTCTATCTGCACATACTCGGCAAACACACCGCCGTAGAGGCGCAGCACGGCACGCAGGGCGCGGTCTTCCTCGCGCGGCAGGAAGTGGAGGTCGTAGAGGGCATCGCGCGTGACGAGGAACATGAGGCGCGACACGGTTTCATCGTTCTCGTCGCGGTAGTTGATATAGCCCGCCCGCGTGAGCAGCTGCAACGCACTCTCCACAGGCACGGGAAAGAGGCAGAAGCGGCGGCAGAACTCTGAAAGACTGAACTCGTAAGTCACGCCGCGCCCGTCGCCGAGGGCCACTTGAAGGAAGCAGCAGAGTTTTTCATAAACACCGCGCACGTAGTCTTTTTCGGGAAAGGTGTCGGGTATGCGGCGGCGCATCTTCGTGCGATCGCCTTTGTTGTAGAGCAGTACGGCATACGCCGTCGCGCCGTCGCGCCCGGCACGCCCCGCCTCCTGGAAATATGCCTCGACGGAGTCGGGCAGGTCCATGTGCGCCACGAGGCGAACATCTGGCTTGTCGAT
>SAMEA3663013__coassemble_525_pt1 | contig 29349 bp, 20 predicted proteins | sample SAMEA3663013__metabat2_low_PE_021 | metagenome-assembled genome bin SAMEA3663013 (sample SAMEA3663013) | pig gut metagenome | biome: pig gut; feature: pig-associated habitat; material: faeces | place: France | collected 2012
AACCATGAAAAACCGCTCGTTCTGTGTGGGCCTGCGGCTCGCCTTATCGTATAAATCCCGAGCCTGAAAGTCTTCCGACTTTCGTCTCGTGCTTTATCCGCTAAGGCAGCGGTCGGTTCCCGCCCGCCCCACACAGAACAAGGGAAAAACAGGTAAAAACCCGTTTTCAATGAGAGGACCAATAGATGCTATTAGTTTGCATCAAGGCCTCACGGGTTTTTCAAGGTTTTTTCCTTGCGGCGTTTGAAGCGGGCGGGAACCGACCGCAGCCGCAGGAATTAAGGACGAGCGTGAGCCGTTTAGGATCACAAGCTCGGCGTTAAGACCGGCGGCGTAGCCCAAGGGGCTTCAAACGATGCAAGATGTTTTTACTGGTTTTTATCTAAAAATCCTTGACTAATTTGGGTCATTGCGTATAGTCTCTATACATCAAAACATATCAACGATGAAACTATCTGAAATCCTTGCGAAAGCAAATGCCGCAGAGGTGCGCGGCAATTTGGAACGCGACATTACGGGCGTGCAGATAGACTCGCGCCAAGTGCAGCCGGGCAATCTGTTCGTCGCCGTGAAAGGCACGCAAGCCGACGGCCATGCCTTTATACCTAAAGCCATAGAGAACGGCGCGGCGGCCGTGTTGCAGAGCGACCCGCTACCGCAGGACGCGCCCGAAGGCGTGACCTTTGTGCGCGTGGCCGATACGGAGGAGGCCGTGGGACGCGTGGCAACCGCCTTCTACGGCGACCCGACAAGCCGCCTGAAACTCGTGGGCGTGACGGGCACGAACGGCAAAACCACCATCGCCACCCTACTCTATCACCTCTTCCGCAACCTCGGCTATAAGTGCGGCCTTTGCTCCACCGTGTGCAACTATATCGATGGCCGCGAAGTGCCTACGGAGCACACCACGCCCGACCCCATCACCCTGAACCGTCTTTTGGGCGAAATGGCCGAGGCTGGCTGCGAATATGCCTTTATGGAATGTAGCTCGCACGCCATTCATCAGAAACGCATCGGCGGCTTGAAGTTTGCCGGCGGCATCTTCACAAACCTCACCCGCGACCACCTCGATTACCACAAGACTTTTGAGAACTACCGCGATGCGAAAAAGGCATTCTTCGACCATCTCGGTGCTGACGCTTTCGCCATCACCAACGCCGACGACAAGAACGGCGGCGTGATGGTGCAGAACACGGCGGCCGCCGTGCGCACCTATTCCACGCGCAGCGCGGCAGACTACAAAGGACGCATCTTGGAAGAAAGCATCGAAGGCATGCTGCTCGACATCGACGGCACAGAGGTAAGCGTGCATTTCGTGGGCCGCTTCAACGTGTCCAACCTCTTGGGCGTTTACGGCGCAGCCCTGATGCTCGGCGTAGAGAAGAACGAGGTGCTCCGCCAACTCTCGCTGCTCCACCCCGTGAACGGCCGCTTCGAGGCAATCCGCTCGCCAAAGGGGTTCAGCGCAATCGTGGACTATGCCCACACGCCCGACGCCCTCGTGAATGTGCTTACGGCGATTAACGACATACGCCGGGGCGGCCGCATCATCACCGTGTGCGGCGCAGGCGGCAACCGCGACAAAGGCAAGCGTCCCATTATGGCACGCGAAGCTGCGGAGCGGAGCGACCGCGTGGTCATCACCAGCGACAACCCCCGCTTTGAAGAACCGGAGGCCATCATTGCCGACATGATGGCAGGCGTGCCCGAAGAGCTGCGCCCGAAAGTGCTCTGCATCACCGACCGCCGCGAGGCTATTCGCGCCGCAGCCATGATGGCGGAGAAGGGCGACATTATCCTCGTGGCAGGCAAAGGTCACGAGCCTTATCAGGACGTAAAAGGCGTGAAGCATCATTTTGATGACCACGAAGAAATCCGCAAGGCGTTCGGTTTGTAACACATTATATTAATATACAACCGGGCGTATGCGATACGCCCCTACGATTATGCTCTACTATTTCTTTCGCTTTCTCGAACAGTTTGGCGTGCCCGGCTCCGGGCTTTGGAGTTACATCTCCTTCCGCTCGCTGCTGGCGCTGATATTGGCGCTCGTGATTTCCGCATGGTTTGGCGAATATTTCATCAAATGGATGAAGCGGCACAACATCAGCGAGGTGCAGCGCGATGCCAGCATCGACCCCTTCGGCGTGCAGAAAATAAACGTGCCCTCCATGGGCGGCATCATTATCATCGTGGCCATCCTCGTGCCCTGTCTCCTGCTGGGCCGACTGCGCAACATCTATATGATATTGATGCTCGTGACGACCGTTTGGCTCGGCCTGCTCGGTTTCCTCGACGACTACATCAAGAATTATAAGAAGAACAAGGACGGACTGCCCGGCCGCTATAAAATTGTGGGGCAGGTGCTGCTCGGCCTCTTCGTGGGGCTGACGCTATATTTCAGCCCCGATGCCACCATTCGCGAGAACATCGAGATGCGCACCGAGAGCGGCGTGACCGCCGTGGTGCATAAGAGCGAAGCGGTGAAATCAACGAAAACGACCATTCCGTTTGTCAAAAACAACAACCTGGACTACTCCGAATTGTTCTCCTTCCTCGGCGAGCATAAGACGAAAGCGGGCTGGATATTCTTCGTATTCGTCACGATCTTTGTCATCACGGCCGTGTCGAACGGCGCGAACCTCAACGACGGCATGGACGGCATGGCGGCGGGCAATTCGGCAATTATCTGCATCGCACTCGGCATACTTGCCTACGTGTCGAGCCACATTGAGTTTGCCGGTTACCTTAATATAATGTACGTGCCCGGCTCGCAGGAATTAGTCATCTTTATCTGCGCCATGGTGGGTGCGCTCATCGGCTTCCTATGGTACAACGCCTTTCCCGCGCAAATCTTCATGGGCGACACGGGCTCGCTGACCATCGGCGGCATCATCGCCGTGCTGGCCATTATCATACACAAGGAGTTGCTTATCCCCATTCTCTGCGGCATCTTCCTCGTGGAAAGTCTGAGCGTGATTCTGCAAGTGGAATATTTCAAGTTGTGGAAAAAGAAAGGCGAGAAGCGCCGCATCTTCAAGCGCACGCCTATCCACGACAACTTCCGCGTGCTGCCCGCGCAACTCGACCCCGAGTGCCGCTACATGTTCGGCAAATGGCCGCACGGGGCGTGGCACGAATCTAAAATCACCATACGCTTCTGGATTACCACAATCCTGCTGGCGGCATTGACCATTATAACATTGAAGATAAGATAAAAAAACTTTCATTATGCGACTTGTAGCACTTGGAGCAGGCGAGAGCGGCGTGGGCGCAGCCGTACTCGCAAAGAAAGAAGGCTATGACGTTTTTGTGTCGGACGCAGGAACGATTAGCGAAAAATACCGCACCCTCCTCACGCAGCACGATATTCCCTTTGAAGACGGCGGGCACACCGAAAGCCTCGTGCTCAACGCCGATGAAATCGTGAAAAGTCCGGGCATTCCCGAAGACGCACCTATGGTAAAGGCGGTGCGCGAAAAGGGTATTCCCGTTGTTTCGGAAATAGAATTTGCCGCGCGCTATACCGATGCGAAGATGATTTGCATCACCGGCAGCAACGGCAAGACCACCACTACTTCGTGGATTTTCCACATTATGAAGAAGGCAGGCACCGATGTGGGGCTTGCCGGCAACATCGGCCGCAGCCTTGCCCTGCAAGTGGCAGAAGACCCGCACGCCTGCTATGTCATAGAACTGTCGTCGTTCCAGTTGGACGATATGTTCGACTTCCGCGCCGACATCGCCGTGCTGCTCAACATCACGCCCGACCACCTCGACCGCTACAACTTTGAGTTGCAAAACTACGTGGACTCCAAAATGCGCATCACGCGCAACCAGCGGCCGAGCGACAGCTTTATTTATTGGCAAAACGACGACCACGTGCCCGAAGAACTGCATCGCCACCCGATAGGCGGCACGCCGCTGCCGTTCAGCGATGCGCCGGAGGACGGCAGCAAAGGTTTTATTCAGGACGGCGTTATGCGGCTTTCAGCCCCTGCGGAATTTGAAATGCCTGTTGTCGACATCTCGCTCATCGGCCGCCACAACCTGCGCAACGCAATGGCGGCGGCAATGGCTTGCCTCTCAGCGGGTGTGCCTGCAAGCATCGTGCGCGAAGGTTTGGCAGACTTCCCCGGCGTGCCCCACCGCCTTGAAAAGGTGTGCACCGTGGGCGGCGCATTCTTCATCAACGACTCCAAAGCCACCAACGTAGATGCCTGCCGCGTGGCCCTAGAAGCCGTTGCCGCGCCCGTTATCCTGATTCTCGGCGGCAAGGACAAGGGCAACGACTACTCCGCCATTATGGATTTGGTGAAAGAAAAATGCAAGGCTCTCGTGTTCCTCGGAGCAGACAACAGCAAGCTGCAGGCTGTGTTCAAGGACTGCGGACTGCCCATCTGCGATACCGACAGCATCAGCCGCTGCGTCTTTGCCTGCTGCGCCCTTTCCCATCCCGGCGACACCGTGCTGCTCAGTCCCTGCTGCGCAAGCTTCGACCTGTTCAACGGTATGGCTGAACGCGGCAACCTGTTCAAGGAATGGGCGCACCGCATGAAGCAAATAGTTGATGCCTGACCATACAATATATATACTATAAACCCATTCAAGCTTTTGCACCGCTATGCAGAAACTTACATCGATATTCCAAGGCGACCGCGTCATTTGGATTATTTATTTCTTCCTATGCTTGATTTCCCTGATAGAGGTATTCAGCGCCGGCAGCACGCTGGCTTATAAGTCGGGCACGTTTTGGGCACCGCTGCTGAAGCAGGCCGCGTTTCTTGCCGGAGGCACTGTGGTGGCGCTCGCCATTCACGCCGTGCCTTGCCGCCACTTCCGCCCCTTGCCGCTGCTGCTCTATCCCGTCTCGCTGCTCTTATTGGTCATCACGCTTTTCGGCGGCAAGACCAACGATGCCGCGCGCTGGATTGACCTCGGCATTGTGCAGTTTCAGCCTTCCGAAATCGCCAAAGGCACGCTCATCATCACCGTTGCGCTTATCCTCTCCGTGCAGCAAACCGAAAAAGGCACCGACCCGAAAGCTTTTAAGGTAATCCTTATCCTCGCAGGCCTGGTTTGCGGGTTGATTTTGCCCGAAAACTTCTCCACCGCCGCGCTGCTCTTCGGCGTTGTGGTGCTGATGATGTTTATCGGCCGCGTACCGTACAAACAGCTCGGCAAACTCTTCGGTTCGCTGGCGCTGGTAGTGGGACTGGTGGTTGCCGTCGTGGCCGTAACGCCCGACGACAGCCCGCTGTACAAACTGCCCGGAATGGGACGCATGCTCACTTGGAAAAACCGCATTGTGCGCCACGGCGCGGACGAAAGGCCCGCACCCAAAGACTACGACATCGACAAAGACGGGCAAATAGCCCACGCCAACATAGCCATCGTGTCGAGCAACGGCATCGGCAAAATGCCCGGCAACTCCGTGGAGCGCGACTTCCTCAGCCAGGCCTACTCCGACTTTATCTTTGCCATCATCATCGAGGAAATGGGGCTTTGGGGCGCGTTCATTGTCATGGCGCTCTATTTGATATTACTATTCCGAGCGAGCATCATTGCCGGGCGATGCGAGCGCAACTTCCCAGCCTTTCTTGTGATGGGGCTTGCGTTGCTCCTCGTTTCGCAAGCCTTCCTCAATATGCTCGTTGCCGTCGGCCTCTTCCCCGTCACGGGCCAGCCCTTGCCGCTCATCAGTAGAGGCGGCACGTCCACCCTCATCACCTGCGCCTATTTCGGCATGATGCTTAGCGTCAGCCGCTATTCGCGACAGAGCGAGCAGCCCGTCGACCCCGCGCAAGTCAATACGGCAATCAGCGCATAAAGAGAAATTAAAATAATTGCCTAAAACAAACACAACGTACGATATATGGTACATATTGGCAACCTTATTCGTCAGACCTTAAAGGAGCGCGGCTATACGGTGGTATGGTTTGCGGCGCAGTTGGCATATACCCGCGTCAACGTTTACAAAATTTTCGAGAAAAAGTCCCTCGACGCCGACTTGCTGATGCGCATCTCTGTCATTCTTGGCACAAACTTCTTCAAACCGTACTCTGACGAGTTTGAAAGTTCTCAAAGCGCGGAACAAGGCTGAATTAAGCCCTTCCTTATAGGAAAGTGTTTCCAATCATATTACATGTTAATAAGTTGGAAACACTTTTTGTTATAAGATAATTGTAAAAGTCTGCAAATTTGCGTCATCATTAACTTTATTAACCCAATCATGGTAAAATGAAAAAGATACTACTTTTTATGTTTGCGTTGTGCGCCATGTCTGCCACAGCTCAAAACGTTTTCCGTTTCCACGAAAACGAAGGCCGTAAGTGTGAACCCTCTTACAACGCTTATGCCCATCCTTTGGTCTGTGATCTTCACATTCTCCCCAACCCAGAAGCTGGAAAGAATTCCGAGAATTTGAATGAAAATGATGCATTACGTTGGAGTTTCACAATGCCCAAAGAAGACGTAGAAATTTCATTCAAAGGCAACACAGAGAATATACGCAAATATGCGATTTATAAAACCATCAACAAATATAAAGCAGACTGTCTTGTAGCAAGTCTTGTAAATATTGATACAGAGGATGCCGACCGTGAAGGCTATAAAATTAGCGTAACTGGATATCTCGCTAATTTTATTAACTGGCGCAATGCAGGGGCTGCAGACTTCGAATGGATTCGTATGGAGCAATCCCATAATGATAATAAGTATTACGAAGGACTGCTTCAAGATGTTAGGGAGTTGAAAAATGCATATAGAATAGCTGGCGGTCCTATTCTTAAACGATAAAACAAACATATTTTTAATAAAACATTAAACAATTCAAACAATGAAAAAGATTTTTCTTTTAACTATTGCAGCCTTTATGTTTACGACAGGCATGCAAGCACAGATTGTACGTTCGCAAAGTGCAACTATCGAACGCGAGAAAACCCCTTCAAACACGCAATGGTACTTGAGATTTGGCGTTGGACTCGCAAAATGGGTTGGATCAGACCTTAAAGATGCAGAAATGGATGATTACATGAAAGCTAAAGCAGGTTATGACCTGATGGTTGGTTTCCATAAGCCTATCGGCACCAGCAACCTCTATTGGGGCATGGAATATGGATTGGGTTCCCGCGGATACAAAATATCAGAAAGCGATCATGGTTATGAATACACAGAAAAGATATTTGCTCACAATGTAAAAGTTGTTCCTTTCCAAATCGGTTATAAATTTGAAATCGGCACTACCGATGTTGCTATTGATCCGCATTTTGGTGCATTTCTTAGTTATGACTATGCAGGCAAATGCAAAGTTTCTGAAGAATATGATGGCGAAAAAGACGAAGACGACTGCTCTATCGGTGATCTCAAATATTACAACAAGGATGGTGATTTAGTAGACTACCAGAGACTTGATGCCGGCATACAATTTGGCGTTGGAGTTTGGTATAAAAATGTCAATCTCGACTTCACTTATCAGCGTGGCTTTGTTCCTGCATGGGAAGATGCAAAGGTATACAACAGTCAATTCATGATTCGCCTTGGTTTTGCTTTCTAAAAACCATATTACATAGAAACAGAAAATATAAAGGTGCGCCCTATTGCGGGTGCACTTTTTTCATCTAACACGCTGGCAGCATCAGAAAGAATGCGCGATCAAAAACGGGACACGCATTCACAAATTTAGGTAAAAGCGCAGCGTAACCATCCGAAACAAAAATACTGCACCTAATCAAACATGTTGACTGGTGCAGTGCATAGCATTTTTTGCGCTTTCTATGTGACCTATCAATTACATTATTAGTACCGATCTGTACAAAACAACAATATATATATTATATCCCCCTTTCCGCCCAATCTCCTCGGTCAAGATTCCTATAGCTCACAGCTTCGGCAACGTGGGGATATTTTACTTGCGGGCAAGCATCCAAGTCGGCAATAGTACGGGCAACTTTGAGGATACGGCTGTAAGCACGAGCGGAAAGCGAGAAGCGCTCCATGGCATCGCGCAAGGCGCGGAGTGACTCTTCGTCGGGAGCAACGAACTCTTGCAGCATCTTCTCGGTCATCTGCGCGTTACAATGTATACCCTTAAACTCTTTGAAACGCTCTTCCTGAATATTGCGTGCAGCAACAACGCGCTCGCGAATGGCCGCACTAGGTTCACCGGGTGCTGCCTTGGAGAGTTCGGAGAACGGGATGGAGGTCATCTCGCACTGTATGTCTATACGGTCGAGAAGCGGACCGCTGATTTTGTTCATATAACGCTGTATCTGCCAAGGGTCGCACATGCATTTGTGGGTTGGATCGCCGTAGTAGCCGCAAGGGCACGGGTTCATGGAGGCAACGAGCATGAAGGAGCAAGGTAAGGTGACGTTGTACTTGGCACGCGATATGGAGATTTGGCGATCTTCGAGCGGCTGGCGCATCGTCTCGAGCGCCGTGCGCGAAAATTCGGGAAGCTCGTCGAGAAAGAGCACTCCGTTGTGGGCAAGGCTTATTTCGCCGGGACGGAATGATGAATTACCGCCAATCAGCGCAACATCTGATATCGTGTGGTGAGGCGAGCGAAATGGGCGGCGCGTGATAAGCGACGTGCCGCTTTTAAGGAGTCCGGCCACTGAATAAATCTGTGTAGTTTCGAGGCTCTCGGAAAGCGTGAGCTGCGGCAATATGGAAGGCAAGCGCTTCGCCATCATACTTTTGCCGCAACCTGGTGCCCCAATTAATATAATATTGTGTCCGCCGGCTGCTGCCACTTCAAAGGCCCGCTTTACACCCTCTTGCCCTTTTACATCGGAGAAGTCGAGCGGGTAATCTGTTTGGGCGGCAAAGAACTCTTCGCGCGTATTCACGATTGTCTGTTGCAGTGTTGACGCTCCATTTAAGAAATCAACCACTTGCGCCAGCGTTTCTGCGCCATAAACTGGTAACTTGTTCACAACGGCGGCTTCACGCACGTTTTCTTTGGGTACAATTAACGCCTTATACCCCATTGCTCGCGCTTTAATGGCTATGGGCAATGCCCCTTTGATGGGACGGAGGCTGCCGTCGAGCCCTAATTCCCCGATAAATATGATGTCTTCAAGTTTTTCGGGCTGTATCAGACTGTTAGCAGCAAGAATACCCAGCGCTAGTGGTAGGTCGTAACCGCTGCCCTCTTTGCGAACATCGGCGGGAGCGAAATTTACCACAATCTTTGTCAGCGGAGGCAGGTGGAAGTTACTGCTTTTAATGGCTTCCTCCACACGGGTGCGGCTTTCACGAACAACGCTGTCGGGCAAGCCAACCATGAAAAACATGTATTGCTGTGCCTTCTCGGTAGTTACTTCTAAGGATACGGGTATTGCCGTCAGGGCATTGACTGCGGCGGTATTGACTTTAACTAACACGGTTGAGGGGATTTTTTAGAACAATGCTTGCACGCGGTCGTCCAACTGCTTACCTAACAGGTCGCGGGCGATGATTTTTCCTTTGGCATCAATGAGCATCGTGCCAGGTATATTATTCACCGCAAAGGTTTCAGCGTGCGGAGAGTTGAAGCCCTTGCCGTCGCAAACGAGGGTAAGGTCGGGGGCCGCATCTTTAATTTGACGCGCGGCAGCGGATTTGTCTGTGTCAAACGATAAAGCAACCACCTGCAACTTTGGCGCGAAACGCTTCTGCAAGGAAGCGGCTTGGCGAAGCAAAGAATAGCTGTCATAGTTCCACGAAGCCCAGAAGACAAGCAGCAAGGGGGTGCCCTGGAAAGCGCTTGCGGTGAGAGTGGCACCAGTTGTTGTAGTGATGTTAAATGCTGGCATACTTTTGCCCTCGCTGGTTTTGCTTAGAGGCAACAGACGCTGTTCTAAATCCTTGATAAATTGCGCCTTAGGCTGCGCTTTTTTAAGAACTTGAAGCAGTTCGTCGGTGTAGCGCGTATCGGGCTGCCGCAATTCTGCAAAAACTTGGAGAAAAATGGCGGTGGCAGAGAGAGTTGCCGCATTGTCGCGGACAAACTGCGCGGCAGCGGGTTTCATGTTGGCGGCTGGTTGCGAGAACATTCGTTGCCTAAACTCCGTGAGGCGTTTGTTGTCTTCATTGCCAGTAATTTCAGCTTCGCCGATTTTTGCAGCATCGCCTTTCATCTTTATGGTTCGGCCTGGTTCTGCAACTATATAGGTTTTGGAAAAGTTAGGGTAGAGTAGCGTAAGCACAGTTGGGCGATCGAGTTTTTTCTCATACGTAAATTGACCGCCACTGATGTGGATGGTATCAAATCCAATCGCGGGGTTATCTTCACTGTAAATATAAAATTCAGCTTGGCGAATGTTTTGCAATTTCCCTTCAAAGCGCATGGTGTCCTTGTCTGGACCACATGCCGCAAGTCCAATCGTTCCGATTATTGCAGCCGCCAGCTGCCTAATAGTGCCAAATACGTTTCTCATTCCTTACTTTTAATAGCAAAAAAGGAGAATGGGCATAGCTTTCAAAGCATAGCTGCCATTCTCCTTTTATTATTCAGTGATGAATATCATTTTCCGAGCGTTTTGCGAAACGCCCCTACTATTTCACAATGCTTTGGAAAGTGCTGTTGTTGAAAAGCGAAACGAATTCGAGGTCACGCTTTGCACGTTCCTTGAACGATGCATCCTTTGCAAAAGCATTTCTGAGGTTTTGGATAGCAGTTGCCTCCTGTCCGGTGCGTGCGGCAAGCACAGCTTTCAGATAATCGGTCGTAGCGTCCGGGGTAGCAATGTGAGCAAGAGTTTGGGCTGCTTCCGTGTAATCCTTGTTGAGAATCTGTGCCAATGCAGCAGAGTTGGTGCTTACGCCTTTGAGGTTTTGTGCAGACTGTGCGTAGTTGCCAGCAGCCACTTGCAAATTGCCGAGGAGTTCGTTGTAGTTCTTGGCGGTTGTGGCTTTGGCAAGATAAGTTTGAGCTTCCGTAGCCTTACCCTTAGCCATTTCTAGGAGAGCCTTGTTTGCATTGGCCTCAGCAGCAGAGGAATTGATTTGCAGTGCTTTCTGAACATAATTGTCAGCAACGGCAAGGTCGCCTGCCTTGTAAGCGAGAGATGCAAGGTTGTTGAAAGCGCGGTAGTCGTTGGGATAAAGTTTAGCCGTGGTTTCATAAATAGCCTTTTGCTCGGCAGTGTTTTCCGTGAGCGTAGCGGCATAGAGCAGTTCCTCAACAGAGAGTTTCGTGGCATCAGTCTTGAACTGTTCCTGAATTTCATCATCAGAGCGACCAATCAACTGATAATTAACCGTAAGGCGTGCGCGGCGCAGTTCGGGAAGCACCTCTTCGGCCAATTCTTTGAAGGCCACGGAAATGTTCTTGATTTGCTTCTCGCGTTCTTCGGGATCGCTATACATAGAGAGCACGCGAAGGATAACATCCTTGTCCTGAATGTTTGAAGCCGCAACGAGCTGTTGGAAGCCGTCCCAGTCTTCTGCTGTATAAGTAGACTGAACTTCTGCATCAAGTTTCATCTTCTTGAGTTCTCCTTTGAGGAAATTAGACGAAGACTTGCCACGGTTTTCAGCCAACGCAGTGTTGAGTTTCAGACCGCCATCGGGCGAAGCATAAGCCGACACCTCAATGCCATCGAGCATATAACCTTTCTGATCGTTCTTAATATCGCGCAAGGTCTGGAGGAATTCTTTCACAGACACTGTCTTAAGTTCGCTGGTGCGCACCTTAGCCTGCTGGATAAGGTACTTGATTTGGGCCTGCTTGGTCTGTGCGATGGCATATTGGTAAGCATCAGTTGCGTTGGCCGTGTTGGCGGAACCGATTGTATTGGCAAGCAATGTAGAAGTAGCAACAACACCGTCTGCCACTTTCACTTCGGGCACGTTGAATGTCTTCTTGCCGATTTTAGCATCAAAAGTCAAGTAAAGTTCGCTTTTCAGCATGGCGGGCACGTAGTCGAACGTGTTGCGCATGGTGTAGCTACCACCGACTTTGTATGAGATCTCCTGATTGTTACCTTGTACCTTCTCGCCTTGGAATGTAGCAGGTTGGCCGAGAACCTGTCCGTTCTCATAGCGAAGCACGGGCGTAACGGTAACAACGGCTTTCTTCTTCATGTACTTTTCAGGGAAACGTCCGTTGATGGTTGCGGGCACTTTACCGCTAATTTCTTCAAGGGGCGAAGGGGTTACGGTGAAATTGTCGGCAGAGAGTTCGCCGAGTTTGCTGCAAGAGCTAAGCACCAAAGTGGAAGCCAGTGCAGTCATCAAAAGGGATTTGCTGTTCATTTTTATAAATAATTTATTATGTATAGAATTTTATAGTGTTTATAGGGGGCATAGATAGAACCGCAGCCTATTTTCTGCAAAAATAGTGCAAGGTGAGTGCAATAAAGTTTACTTGAATTGCCGAACTGCAGTCTATTTTCTGCAAAGTTACGCCTTTTTGCTTATAAGATACTTATAAAACCGCATGTTTTTAGGCTTTTTGTGTTTCTCCTAGCTTTTTACACCATTTTCCGCCCAATAAGGCATAGAGACCAATAATGATAAAAGGTATGCTGAGCAACTGGCCTTGGTTCAAACCTATGGCAGAAACCATTTCCAGTTCCCATTGCTCCTGTACATCTTTCAGGAATTCGATGAAAAAGCGGAAAGTAAAGATGCTCGTGAGGCAGAAACCGAAAAAGAACCCAGTGCCCATGCGCTTCGGGTAGCGGCGGAAGAGCCAAAGCCCTATCCAAAGGAACACAAAATAAGCAATTGCCTCATAAAGTTGTGCCGGGTAACGGGGCAGTTGCTCAGAGTTTTGCAAAAACACGAAACCGTAGTCGCTACCCGTATACTTGCCCACAATTTCCGAGTTCATGAGATTGCCTATCCTTATGGCGCAGGCCGTTACGGGCACAACAAGTCCCATCGTATCTACCACCCGCATGATATTGACGCCCGTGCGCCGCACGTACAGCCATAGGGCAATTATAATGCCTATGGTGCCGCCGTGGGAGGCAAGGCCGGCGTAACCGGTGAAGTGCCAGCCGCCCGCTGCATCCTGTCTGATGGGGAGAAACATTTCGATGGGGTGAGAGAGAAAGTAGCCCGGCTCGTAAAATAGGCAGTGACCGAGGCGCGCACCCAGAAGTGTGCCCACAAATACATAGAAAAAGAGGGGTTCAAACTTTTCCTGCGGTATATTCTGCTTTTTATAAAGCCATTGCGCTAAAAGATATGCCAAAGCCAAACCGATACACCAGCACACTGCATACCAACGGAAGGTCAGCGGTCCTAAGGTAAGGGCCACCTCATCGGGATTCCAAAAAATCATGAGCCTTTTGTTTTATAGTAAACAAGTAGACAAGTTGACGAGTTAATAAGTTGACGAGTTAATGAATAAGCAAAGCTTAAACATTAAAGCGGAAGTGCATGATGTCGCCGTCCTGCACCACATATTCCTTGCCTTCCACGTGCAACAATCCGGCATCGCGCACGGCGGCTTCCGAACCATATTTAATATAGTCATCATATTTGATGACTTCGGCGCGGATAAAGCCCTTTTCAAAATCCGTGTGGATCACACCGGCACACTGCGGCGCTTTCCAGCCCTTGCGGTAAGTCCACGCCTTCACCTCCATTTCGCCGGCGGTGATGAAGGTTTCGAGTTCGAGCATCTTGTAGGCAGCCTTGATGAGGCGGTTGCAGCCGCTTTCCTCCAAGCCCACGTCTTCGAGAAACATTTGCCGCTCCTCATAGCTTTCGAGTTCGGCGATATCGGCTTCAGTCTGGGCTGCCAGCACAAGTACCTCGGCGTTTTCCTCTGCCACGGCATTCTTCACGGCCTCGACATACTTGTTGCCCGCCTTGGCGGAAGCCTCGTCCACGTTGCACACATAGAGCACCGGCTTTGAGGTGAGCAGAAACAGTCCGCGTGCGGCTTTCGCCTCGTCCTTGCTTTCAAACTGCACGGTACGTGCCGACTTGCCTTGCAGCAGGGCTTCGCGGTAGGCGCACAGCACGTCGTATTCCAGCTTGGCATTTTTGTCGCCACCCACTTGGGCTATTTTCTCCACCTTGCGCAGGCGGTTTTCGATGGTCTCGAGGTCTTTCAGCTGAAGTTCTGTGTCGATGATTTCCTTGTCACGCACGGGGTCCACACTGCCGTCAACATGCACCACGTTGTCGTCGTCGAAGCAGCGCAGCACATGGATAATGGCGTCCGTTTCGCGAATATTGCCGAGGAATTGGTTGCCGAGACCTTCACCCTTCGATGCGCCTTTTACGAGGCCTGCGATGTCTACGATTTCCACGGTGGTCGGCACGATGCGCCCCGGGTGTACCAGTTCGGCGAGTTTTGAGAGCCGTTCGTCGGGCACGGTAATCACGCCCACGTTGGGCTCAATGGTACAAAAAGGGAAGTTTGCCGATTGCGCCTTGGCGTTGCTCAGGCAGTTGAACAAGGTGGACTTACCCACGTTGGGCAGTCCCACGATGCCGCATTGTAAACTCATTTTTATCTAATGTTTTATGTTTCAGCCTGCAAAATTAGTGCAAGGCGAGCGAAGAGCAAAGAAAAAAGCGGAAAAGGTGAGTTTCAAGCAGGAAAAGCGTACTTTTGCAGAAAACATCTGAAATGAGACCTCTATTATATATTATTGTACTGTTTCTCTTTGGCAGTATCAGTGCACAAGGGCAAGAGAGCGATGCCGAACGGTTGTTTGCTTATTTCAAAAACCTTTCAGGCTTCGATAATCAGTATCCCCGCGAAAAGGTTTATCTGCACACCGACAACGATGCTTACATAGAGGGCGAGACGTTATGGTTTAGGGCTTACGTGGTGCGTGCTTCCACACTGCACCCCGATCCGGTGAGCAAGGTGCTCTATGTGGAATTGCTGGACGATTGCGGGCGCATAGCTCAACGCCGTCTTCTGCGCCTCGACAGTCTCGGCAGGGCAGAGGGCGACATTGCGCTCGAACTACCCGTGCGTGCCGGCTACTACGAACTGCGTGCCTATACCCGCGAAATGATGAACTGGGGTGCAGAGGCCTGCTTTTCGCGCGTTATTCCCGTGTTCAGGGAAAATGATGGCGCGGCGCGGCAGGTGGACATTCCGCCCGTGGCCGACGGCACCGACCCCGAGCGGCGCACCCTGCGCCCGCAGCTGAGGCCGCAAAAGAGCGGCAAACACATCGTTTCCTTCTTCCCCGAGGGCGGCAACCGCATCGCCGGTGTGACGCAGCGCGTGGCGTTTAAGATGACTGACGGGTGCGGTCGTGCTGCAAGCGATACGCTGCTGCTTGCCGATGTCAACGGGCAAGTCGTGACTGCCGCCGCGCCGCTTCACGAAGGAATGGGCATCTTCTCCCTTCCCGCCGACGCGGAGGGTTGGAAAGTGCGTGTAGGTAAGGAGGAGTATGATTTGCCTGCCCCCGAGCCCGAGGGGCGCTACGTGCTTGAAGCGCAGCCCGACGGCGAAGGCGTGAATCTGCTCATTTCGCGTACGCCGCAATCTGCCCTTATGGCGGAGGAGCGGTTGCTCGGGCTGGCGGTGATGTGCCGGGAAAAGGTTTGCTATTTCGACACGCTGAGCATAGGGCGCGGCGAGGCGGTGGAGTTGTATCTGCCGAACGCCTCGCTGCACGGCGGCGTGAACCGCATCGAACTCTTCGACCTCGCGGGTAAGAGCCTTTGCCGCCGGCTGGTGTGGCGGCAGGCGGAGGAGCGGAAACTGGTGCTTGCCGTGCGGCAAAATGAGGTGCAATACGAACCGTTTGCCCCCGTGGCTTTGGAATTAGAATTGAAAGACGCGCAAGGTCGTCCCGTGCCGCAGGCTGACTTTTCACTGTCGGTGCGCGATGCCGAAGGCGAACTGCCGCAAGGCGCGGCGGCCACGCTCGCGGAGGATTTGCTGCTCGCTTCCGAAGTGAAAGGTTATGTGCATCGACCGCGCTATTATTTCGAGCAGCCCGGCGATCCTGTGCGCCGCGCCGCGCTTGACCTCCTGCTTATGGTGCAGGGTTGGAGTGCCACGGACTTTGAGCAGATGTGTGGCAGCCGGGAGTTTCGCCCCGAGCAGCCCATTGAGGAACGCCTCACACTCAACGGCCGAGTGCTGCGCGACAACAACAAGCAGCAGCCATACGCCAATATGGAGCTTAATATAAAGATGTATTCCATGCAGGGCGCGGCGTTGGAGGGCACCGCCGTGACAGATAGCGAAGGACGCTTTGCCTTCACCTCCAACGCCGACTATACGGGCGACTGGACGGCCGTGTTCACTGTGCGCAATGAAGACGGGAAGAAAAAGTGGTCGCGCCTTGCCATAGACCGCTGGTTCATGCCGCCCGCAAGGGCGATTGTACCGGCGGAAACTGACATTGCCTTGCCTTTGCTGGCCAATGAAACGAAGCAGATTGGCGGTAAAAAGATAGAGACGTTTGAATGGGAAGATACCATTCCGCGCCTTGTTGCGCAAAACTTGGGCGAAGCCGTCGTGACGCACAAGGGGCAATATCGCGGCTTTACGGGCGGCCGCTACTCTTATCGCGGCGGTGAGGAAGCCGGTATGCGCGAGGCTGTCGTGTTCTACGACATCGCCTCCGAAGTGGAACGCGCCAAAGATGCCGGGCTGTGGCCGAACTTTTTCATGGAATTTCTTGCTGATGTGGACAGCAACGTTACGCCCGAACGTGACAACGACAACCCTTCGCTTTGCAAACTGCGCTATCGAGGTCGAGAGGCAAAGGTAATATTCAATAACAACGACACTTACAATATTCATTTCGAAGGTTCTGACGTTCCCGGTGCCGCGCCTGCGCTTGCCGACCTTATGGCAGAGGAAGTGAAGTCTGTGGCTATTATGCCGAAGGAGAGCATCGCGCGCTATGCCAGCCCCGACTTTTTCTTAAAGCTTTCTTCTAACGCAAACGACCTTCCCGACCATCTTATCAACATCTATATCGACCCGCAATTTGCCCGCTTCAGGGCTCGCAAAGGCGTGGAGACGCGCCGCGTGCAGGGCTATACGCAGCCGCGTAAGTTCTTCAGTCCGAGCTATAACGGACTGGAACTGCCCTCCGATGCCGACCGCCGCCGCACGCTCTTCTGGTGTCCGTCGATAAAGACCGATGCTGCTGGCCGCGCCTCCGCCGTGTTTTACAACAACGCCCGCAGCGGCACGCGCCTGCACATCACCGCCCGCGGTATCGCCGGGACGGGGCAATTCGTAGACTTTGAGCGATGAAAGAAAAAGCTTTCCACTTGCTTGCAAAGCATTTTCATAGCACATATTGCGAATTATGCGTAACTTTGCAATGAAGTTATAAAAGACCTTTTAGTAAACAAGTAAACGAGTATACGAGGAAATTTTCGTGCAAGCGAGTGCAATAAGTTTACTTTAATTGCCGAGCGCAGCCGAAAATCTCAAAGAAACAAGACAGGATACTCATATAATATATATATCAAGACATTCATGTCTCGTCTACTCCTATACTTGTCTACTCGTCTACTAAAAAGCTCATCTAAATATTTTATCCCAACTATATAAATATGTACACAAATTTCCAGACTCATCTTCAGGAAGAGTTGCAAGCCATCAAGGACGCCGGGCTTTACAAGAGCGAACGGCTCATCGAAGGACCGCAGCAGGCTGCCATTAACGTAGCCAACAGCGAAGTACTCAATTTCTGCGCCAACAACTACCTTGGCCTTTCCAACCATCCCCGCCTCGTTCAGGCCGCCAAGGACATGATGGACCGTCGTGGCTACGGTATGTCGAGCGTGCGCTTCATATGCGGCACGCAGGACACGCACAAGGAACTTGAAGCAGCCATTGCCGACTACTTCCACACTGAGGACACCATTCTCTATGCCGCTTGCTTTGATGCCAACGGCGGCGTGTTCGAACCGCTCTTCACCGCCGAGGACGCTATTATCTCCGACGCGCTCAACCATGCCAGCATCATCGACGGCGTGCGCCTCTGCAAGGCTAAGCGTTACCGCTATGCCAACGCCGACATGGCCGACCTCGAACGCTGCTTACAGGAAGCGCAAGAACAGCGTTTCCGCATCATCGTCACCGACGGTGTGTTCTCTATGGATGGCAACGTAGCTCCCGTCGACAAGATTTGCGACCTCGCAGAGAAGTACAATGCGCTTGTTATGGTGGACGAAAGCCACTCCGCCGGCGTTGTGGGTGCAACGGGCCACGGCGTTAGCGAATTCTTCAACACCTACGGCCGCGTAGACATCTACACCGGCACGCTCGGCAAGGCATTCGGCGGCGCAATGGGCGGCTTCACCACGGGCCGCAAGGAGATTATCGACATGCTCCGCCAGCGCAGCCGTCCTTACCTCTTCTCCAACTCCGTAGCCCCCGCCATTGTCGGCGCAGCACTCGAAACCTTCAAGATTTTTAAGGAAAGCAACGCCCTGCACGACAAGTTGGTGGAAAATGTTGAGTATTTCCGCGACAAGATGATGGCCGCCGGCTTCGACATCAAGCCTACGCAAAGCGCCATCTGCGCCGTGATGCTCTACGATGCCAAACTCTCGCAGGTTTACGCCCAGAAGCTTCAGGAAGAAGGCATCTACGTGACGGGCTTCTACTATCCCGTAGTGCCGAAAGATCAGGCCCGTATCCGCGTGCAGATTTCTGCCGGCCACGAGCGCGAGCATCTCGACAAGTGCATCGCTGCCTTTATCAAGGTGGGCAAGGAACTCGGCGTGCTGAAATAAACGGCGCACTACAAACCGCTTTATCCCAACGAAAAAAAGCAGGAAGCAACTGGCAGTTGCTTCCTGTTTTTTTTGTTGCCGATGAGTTCCTTACGCCGCAGGTTCTCCATTCAGCACGCGGCGGTAGCGGTCGGGATTTTGCAGCAACTTTATGGCTTCTTTAATCATATTGTTCCTGGGAACGTTGTAGAGGCCGCGCCCACGGTTGTAATAATAATATTCCACGATGTTGCTCTCCACCGCAAAGCGGATAATGGGCTCGTAACGCTTGAAGTCGTTTTCGAGATTGCTTTTTAATTTTGCTTCAAGCGCATCAAGTTCTGCTTTTGCTTCGTCAGCCAAACCGTCTGACTGGATAATTTTGCGCAGCACGTCTAATGCTTTAAGGCTTTGGCGGTCGTAAGTAAAGTTTTCGCCCCTCATAAACTCGGTGAAATCAGTATATTCTTCATCTGTCAGGCGAAACTCTGTGGGCGAGGCAATCGTGTCGTGCGTATTGCGATAGCGCACGCAATAGTCTGTGAGTTGGTCGGAGGCAACCAGATAGGGAAGAAGTGCCGGCATGCTGTCTTCCTTTACTTCAATGTCCGGCGTGATGCCGCCGCCGTCGCGCACGATGCGCCCGGCCGCCGTGCGGAACTCCTTGGTCAAAGAGTCGGGCAGATGCACGGGTTCGCCGTCCTTGAACTCGTAGGCCTGCACGCAGCGCCCCGAAGGCAGGTAATAGCGTGCCGTGGTAAGTTTCACCGCCGTGTTATAAGGCAATTCGAGCGACTGCTGCACGAGGCCCTTGCCGTAGGTGCGCTGCCCCATGATGACGGCGCGGTCGTAGTCCTGCAACGCGCCGCTCGTAATTTCGGAGGCAGAGGCAGAACCGAAGTCAGTCAATACGACCAAGGGCGAGGAGGGATCGAGCGGGTCGTCAGTGGTTTTGTATTTGTAATTGCTCTCCTTGGTCTTTCCTTTCCTGCTCACTACCTCCTTGCCGCGCGGCAGGAAGAGGTTGACCGTTTTCACTGCCTCATCGACCACGCCGCCAGGATTGCTGCAAAGGTTGAGTATAAAGGCTTTCGCCCCCTGCTTTTTCAGGTCCACGATGGCGCGGCGCACTTCTTCCGACGTGCCGTCAATATATCCGCTCAGGTGTAGATAGCCTATGCTGTCGGCCACCATGGTGTGCAGCGATACGGAGGGGATTACGATGTTCTCGCGCGTCACCTTGAAGGTAAGGTCTTTGTCGGCCACGGGACGCTGCACTTTCAACTCTATCGTCGTGCCCGGCTCGCCGCGCAGCTTACCGCTCACGTAGGCGGAAAACTCCTCCTGCTTCTGCTTGCCTTCGTAGGCGAGCGGTTCGCCGTCGACAGAAAGGATAACGTCACCCGGACGCAGTCCCGCCTTTGCGGCAGGCATATTTTCGTAGAGATTTGTAAGGATACAGTGCTTCTCTTTCGGGCGATACATGATGGTAGAGCCGATGCCGGCGTATTTGCCCGTCGTCATCTGCCGCAGGTCATCGGTGTTGCTTTCAGGATAAAACTCCGTGTAGGGGTCGAGTTGGTCGAGCATATATAGCACGGCGTTTTCAATGAGTTTCTGGCTATTGAGTGTGTCCACATAGTTGCGGTCGAGTTCTCGATAGAGCGCGGTGAAGATGTCGAGGTTCTTCACCAATTCAAAGTTGTGGTTGGTCTGCGCCTTGATGCAGGCCGAATTGAAAGGCAAGGTCAGCGCAAGCAGCAAGACCCAGCCGATGGCGCGTAAGTTTTTCATCTTTGATATTGTTTGTAGACGAGCGGACAAGTATGTATTAGGGCGGTTATTCGGAAAACGCCCTGCGGCGAATATCCTGCCACACTTCTTCGGAAAGCGCGGTGCCTATTACTTGGACAATGTTCCCCGCGAGTAGCGTGCCGAGGGCGGCGCAGTCGGGCAAGGATTGTCCGTTGGCAAGCCCGTGCAAGAAGCCTGCTGCGAAATAATCGCCGGCGGCGGTGGTGTCGATGGCTTTTGCCCCGGGCAGCGGCGGCTGGTGAATGAGTTCTTCGCCGCGCGCAACGAGTGCGCCTTCGCTGCCTATCTTCACCACGGCCGTGTCGCAAATTTCTGCCAAAGTGCGGGCGGCCTCGCGGGGCGCTTTGCGGGTATAGGCAAACGACTCCTCCTCATTGGCAAACACGATGTCCACCTGAGGCAGCAGTTGCTCGAAAAACGCGTGCTCGGCCTCTACAATATTATATCCAGCGAGGTCGAGGCTCACCAACAGACCGCACTCCTTTGCCATTTTTATGGCGTGGCGCAGCAGCTCATGGTTTTGCACGAGATACCCTTCTATATGCACCAATGCGTAACCGGCAAACCATTCCTTTTGCAGCATTTCGGCCGTGAGGCTCGCCGCTGCGCCGAGAAATGTGCCGAAGGTGCGCTGGCTGTCTGTGGAGATAAACGTGTTGGCGATGCCAGTTGGCAGCGTGGGGTGCTCGTAAAGATGCGTATTAATATGGTGCGCCCGGCAATTCTCCGCAAAGAATTTACCTGCCCTGTCTTTCCCGATGCAGCCTATCAGTCCCGCCTCTCCGCAGAGGTTGGCAACGGCCAGCACGGTGTTGCAGGCCGAGCCGCCCGTGGTGCACTTCACGTCGAGCGACTTTTGCCGCACGCAGATGTCGGCAAAGCGGGTTTCATCGATGAGTTGCATTGAACCCTTCGGCAGGTTGAGTTCTGAAAGTATTTCGTCGCTTGGGATAAGCGTAAGCGCATCTACCAGAGCGTTTCCAATGCCCAAAATTCGCTTCATTTCTTGATCACTTTATTTGAATTTTTGTCATGCGGCGCACACGGCGGGCGTTTGTAAAACGTCCCTACTTGCTGAAAAATTTATTTTCTTACATGAAAAGCCGCAATTTTCTTGCAAAGATATGGTTTATTTCAAAATTATCCGTTACCTTTGCACCGCAAAAGAGCAAAGGACATGCCTTTTCTCTACTAAGACACTGCTTCAGTAGCTCAGTTGGTTAGAGCACCTGACTGTTAATCAGGGGGTCGTTGGTTCAAGCCCATCCTGAAGCGCAACGAAAAAGGCGCAAGCGAGTCGCCCTATATTTTTAAGAAAACTTTTACCTGCTTCAGTAGCTCAGTTGGTTAGAGCACCTGACTGTTAATCAGGGGGTCGTTGGTTCAAGCCCATCCTGAAGCGCAACGAAAACCGCGTAAGAACATCGCCGTTCTTACGCGGTTTCTTTATTTATATATATGATGCAAAAACGCGCGGCAATGTCACTCTCGACCATTGCCGCGCGTTGCATTATTTTTTAAGAAGATTATTTCACAAAGAACTTCTTATTGTTTTGAATATAGATGCCTCGGGGCAGAGCCTTGCGGAGCGTGCCAACTTGGCGGCCACTGAGGTCGTAAATCATTCCGTTTGCAACGGTGTCGTTGCTAACAGCAGAGATGCCGGAGGGCGTGAAGTACTTGGCGATTATCTGTGCGTCGTATTCCACGTTGGGATTGGGGCGGAACTGCCAGCGCGCACCGCTGTCGCTCGTGGTCCAAATGGATATGGGGTTGGGAAGTTGCGGAGCTGCGCAAACCCAGTCTTTCTCGCTGCCCGTTGCCGAGAAGGCGAACCAGCCGTTGCCGAGGTCGGAGGTTTGGAGTGCCACGGGGTTTGAAGAGAAGGTGCAAGCACCTGTCTCGCCGCTGTAGCCCGGTGTGGTGAGGAACTTCTGTGCGCCTACGTTGTAGAGATAGAAGTTGCCTTCATACTGAATGGCCATCCAGCTCATCGCAGCCGCCGTAGCGTCGAACTCACCGGCGTAAGCGGAGTTGGAAAGCGCATGGTCGCCGCTGCCGCTCATCTCGGCCGTCCATACCTTAGAAGTAGAGTTGGCTTCCGAGTAGATGAGGTATGCGGTATACGTGTCGTTGTAAACGGCATAGGTTTCTGTGTTGGAAAGCTCTGCCAACGTTGCCACGGGCGTGCCGAGGGGCTTCACTTCAGGTTCGGGGTCGGGATCAGGATCGGGATCCGGGTCAGTCGTTCCGCTGTCGGTCTTGAAGGTGAAGGTGTACACCGTATAGTTGTCGGGATTGACGGAGATGTCGTTGCCCTTCACGGTAACGGTGAGCACGCCGGTGTTTTCGTCGTAGCTCAACTCTTTCGTTGCGCCCGCGCCTTTGGGGGCGCAATAGAAGTTGATGGGGTTGTATTCGGCGTCAACGGTATAGTTGTACACGTCTTCCTTGAAGTCGATGGTTGCAGGGTCGTAGAGCACGCCTCGGAGTGTGCTGTAATAGATAAAGTGGATATCGTCGATGATGAGTTCGTCGCCCTTGCTGCCGCCAGGTGTGGGGTTGGTGGTGAAAGAGCCGAGCAGATATTGCACTTCGGGAGTGCTGTTCTTGTCGTAGGTGAATGCACCTTCGTAGTACGTCCAGTCGGTGCTGGCATTAATAAGGACGGAAGCCTTGCCCACGCGGTTGCCGCTCTGGTCGCTGATTTCGGGGTCGCGATAGTCGCAGTCGTCGTGCAGGATAAACTGCCCGCGTGCCTTCTGATCTGCGTTGTCTGAACCCGGTGTAAACTTAGCGTAGAAGCTCACGGCATCGGGGCGGCCGGCGAAGCGCAGGCTGTTGTCGCTGCTGCTGCGGTCGGTGTAGTTGTAGTTGGCGGAATTGGCAGGTGTCATGCTGCCCATGTTAATTCTTCCCGTGGTGAGGTTTCCATTGGCTTTTTTCCCCAAGATGCTTTTTGAAAAGATTTTGACTGCCACGCTACTGTTGTGCCCTTCTACTTTTTGGGGCTTGGGGGAAGAACCCTTGCCTAAACCTGCCATAGAACCGACTGCCGAAGGGAAAGAGTTCCAGCCGTTGCCCGGTTCTTCGTCAGAACGCCAGTCGCCCTCAAAGCCGGGGTAGGCAAACTGGTAAATGCCCTGTGCGCCTGCGGCAAACGCAAAGCATGCCATGGCGCAGGAGAGTAAAAGTTTTTTCATAATGTGTTTCTGCTTTAATTTGTAAATACAATTATTTCACAAATACCTTTTTGCCATTCTTGATACAAAGGCCTTTGGCAACGCCGATGCGCACGCCGCTAAGGTTGTAGATGCTTTCGCTGCCACCCGTCTGGCCGGCAGCGATGTTGGCAATGCCTGTTGCGGCTGTCTTGTTGCCGTCAAAGCGCACGAAAATAGGTGCGGCTTCATCACTGCCAGGCATATTAGTCCAAAGGACATCTATATCAGCGTAAAGGCGGCCACCCTCAATATAGCTACTCTTGCTATTAAGTTTGGCTGTCGCTTCAATAGGCTCTGTTCCCAACATGAAATGGAAAGATTGCATTTCGTTTTCGCCAAAAAGGATTTTGCCGTCCTTCTCCGTTACAGGAATATCGGGCAGAACGATGTCGCCCAATACGCTTCCCATGAATGAGAAATTATAGAGCGCGAACGTCACGGTGTTGTCATTATTAGCAAATACTTTGATTTCCTGACCTTCTGTGAAATCCGTGTCATCGTCAACTGGTGCCATAAGACTAATCCAAAGCTTGCCGTTGTAAATGCCGTCGGCTTTCTTGGCAATGTCCTGTGCAAAAAGGCTGTTCATAGAAAACAGGGTGACTACGAGTGTGAGTAAAATTTTTTTCATAAGCTGAAAGTTTTAGGAGTTTATGGAATAATAAAATATGATTGTCGTTTAGAACACGTAGCTGAAACCCAGCGTGGCGTAAATGGGATAGAGGTCGAAGGTGACGCTCTCGAAATCACTCGGGAAGATACCGTTCAGCCCCCATTGCAGGTTGAGCATCACGGAGAGGTGCTTATAGGCGCGAAACTCGCCGCCTGCCTGCAAACCCCAGTGGAAACGGCGCAGGTCGCTCGAGAAGTCGTAGATGGCACGCGACACTTCGGCTTTCGTACCCGTGGGGTCGATGTCGCGGATATAGCCATCGTGGGCCTCGCCCGAGAACTCGCCGTCGAACATCCAAGAGAAATACGGCCCGGCCGACACTTGCCAACGCTTGCCTAAACTGTAAGTGGCAAGGATGGGAAAGGTGAGATAATTGTTGCGTACCTTGGTGCGCACGCCGCCCGTCCACGCGCCCACCACCTTGCCGCTGCCGTCTTCATTCACGGCTTCCATGTGGTAGTTCTTCACCGTGGCGTCGGTTTTCATGCCTTTCGTTTCGAAGCGCACGCCCACCATCATGCCCCAGTTGGAGTGTTCGAAGCGCTTATGCGCCCCGCCCTCCACGGAAATATTCATCGTGGGGTTGTAACTGTCGATGCCGCGTATTTCCCTCGGCAGCGGCAGGGGCGACGTGCCGCCGAGGTTGAAACCTGCGGCGAGGCGCACGTGCCAGCCCTTAAGAGCAGCGCGCAGGAGGTTGAAATCGGTTTCTTTTGGTTCTTTTTCCTTATTCTCGCCTTCGGCGGCAAATGCCATGGAAGCGGCAAACGCGAGGCAGAGGGTAAGAAACGTGCGGAGCATTATGCTGTTGGTCTTGGCCATAGGAATATGATGCTAATATTTTAATAAGATATATTATTGTCTGTGTATTTCGCGCCACTTGACTTCTATTTCGTCCACATAGAGCGTGCTGCCTACGCTGCCCTCAAAATATGCGCCCTCGCGGCTCGAAGTCATCACCACGGCAATGGAGTAGCCGTTGCGGAGGAAACGCTCTTCGTCGAACGACTTGCCGTTCTTGTAGACAAAGGGTTCGCTGAAAAACAGCCACTGCTGCGGTTCGCCCGGATCGGCGATGCGTGCCAATGCCACGATACGGTCCGACGAAAGCACGTCGTTGCCGTTGAGCGGCGCCACCTTGCCCGTGGCAGGGTCGGGGTCTACCTCATAAAGCACGGCGTAGATGTCGCAAAGATCCTTGCGCCCTTCAATGACGTTTTGCTTGATGTCGGTAAAGACCGGACCGGCAGTATATTTATAATAGCCTTGCAGGAAAAGCGGCTCGCCCGCCACCATCTGCAAGCCAAACTTCGTGGCTTTGCGCGCGCCGCCCGTGGGGCTGGCTGCTTTCGACACGTCAAACGAGCCGATAAACAGGTTGCCGGCAGCGATGGGCATGTTCAGATTTTTGCCGAAAGAACCCGTTGCAAGCGTCTCCATACGTACGCATCTCCCTGCAACGCCTCCTTCCACGCTGACGGTAGGATAATGTTCGGGCGCGGAAGCCATGCCCGTCAAGGCATAGCCTGCGTTGCCGCTATCCCAGCAATAGTCGCTGGTATAATTGAACTCGGGATTAGGTTGCAACCATTTGTGCCACGACTTGCTGCTCCCCGTTGAAGCGTATTCCAGTTTTGTATCTTCAAAACTGCATTTTTTGAATGGACTAAGGGGCAGGAATGCCACTTCATAGTCTTTGCGCCAAACCTGATCCTCTGCTATCACGGTATAAATCTGCGGGGTGGAGAAGTTGCGCATGGCACCGTTGCCTTCCTTTGCCAAGCCTTTGTCAAGATACGTGATGCGTGCGCCCGGCGTAAGTGTGAAGCGCGGGGCGAGTGCCGTGCGGTCGGCGTTGGGCGTGCAAAGAAAACTTACGGAATTGTTCTGTATGTTGGGATTTCCGAGGATAGTGCCTTCGGGCAGACTTTTGAGCCATTCCTCATCAACGCCCGTGATGTCGCACTCGGCATTGGGCGCTTCGTCTTTGATGCAGGCATTAAAAAGAGGCAGGGAAAGGAGTAAAAAAGAAAGGCAAGAGAACTTTTTTACAAAAAAAACGTTGCAGTTTGTCATACAATTTACTGATTTTGTGCTGCAAAGGTACGAATTTTTTTTGGCGTCGCGCGCTGTTTCGGGTAATTACCGCCCGCATTTACCGCAAAAATGGTAATCTCTCCGCTTCCGACCGTTTCGCACTACACTGAAAAATCAGGAGGAATATACAAAAAAAACGCTGTTTCCATCGCGAAAATCGCCGCGCCTTATATCCCCGAGCAATTTACGGGCAAACCCTGCTGACGGCATGCCGGAGATTTCTTCCCTGCTCGGGGATAATTATCATTATCTAGTCGATTTTCTTCCGCCCTACTCCACCGCAATGCTTGCAGCGGCGGAAGAACCGCAGTATTCGGGAGCATAGACGCAGGTGGCGGCGGCGCAACCTGCCTTGTACGTGCCGGCACGGTCAATAAATCCTTCTTCGGTGACGGTGAGCGTGCCGCGCGACATCTTTTCAAAGAAAAATTCGGTGGAGGCATCGTGCACGGCGCGGTAATAGCAATGCCCGTCGCTCCAATCTGCGCCAGAGAGGGCACGGCGCGGGGCAAAGCAGGCGGGACGCGGCAGGCGCAGTGACACGAAGTCGAAATCGCGGGCAGACGTTACAGTCACCACCTGACGCACGCGGTCGCCCACTTTTGCAGACACGCCGCCCGTTTCCATGGATTGCCAAGCGCCATCTCGCCAAACTTCAAAGCGGCGCGTAACGCGCAAATCGCTACCCGTGGGCGCGGTTTCATTCTGCGGCATTGTGGAAATGGCGGTCACGCTGCCCCAAGAAAGTCCTTCCGAAGGCTTTTGTACGATTAAAACGCTACTTTTAGAAGCAATGGGGTCGGTATATGTTTCGCGCACATAACCGATTGTAGCGTTTGTATCCCCATGCTTGCTGCCGCTATCGGCAAGCACGGTACGCCCGGCTTTCAATGTGTAAGAAAGCGGCGCGTTATCCTCTGGTTTCATCACCTTTGCTACATCTGCCTTGACCGAAGGTGCGGCCAGGAGGCAATAAAGCGCATCTGCCGTGGCGATGGAAGTGTCCCACATCTGCGTGCGCTTGCTCTGCATCAACCAAAGTCGCATTTCGTCCACCAGCACAGCGTATTCGGGGACTGTAGAAAGGGCTTCGATGGCAATGGTTTGCGTGGGTATGCGATAGGATGCGGCACACATCGGAGCACGGGCGGAGTCGAAGAAACGCCCGATGGCGGCGTTGCCTACGGTATATTCTGCAAGACTTTCGAGCAGCGCGGAAGCCTTTTCTTTTTGTCCGTCAAAATCGAGGGCAAGTGCCATGAGCGATTTGGCGTAAAGGTCGCTACTTCCAGCCTGTTCCGCACAGCGTTCAAGCACAAACTGCGCGTTTTCATCGAGTTTTTCGCCGCGTACGGCATAGAGATAAACCACCGTAAGCCATAAACGCGAAGGCACGGCGGGATTTGCGAGCGTATGCGATACACCCTCGTATTCCTTCAATTCTTTCACGGCATTTGCCAAAGATTTTTTCAAGAAAGCAAAGCCGCTGGCCGCCATGGGTGCGGCGGTTTGCTCGCCGGCAAGGTTTTGGAGGCGCGAGAGCAGCAGCACGTTCTGCGCGGTGATGTAATCGTTGCCCGGCATTTTGGGATACCAACTCCAAGAGCCGTCAGCATTTTGCAAAGCTTTGAGTTTGTCGAGTGCCGCCTGGGCACGCAGCACGTAAGCAGTGGAGTCGAAGAGCAGCTGCAATTCGCCTGCCCGCTGACGCTCTGCCTCAGCCTCGCGCAGCCACGGCGTTTCTTCCGCAACGGCAGCAAAGGCATTGCTCAAAGGCGTTTCGCGTTCAGTGCCCGCATTCAGGTCGGCGGCATATTGGCGAACGGCGGGCAGGGCGTTGGCAACGTGTCTGCCCAAAGCAAGGGCGTAGTAGCGGGCTGCCAGCGAGAAGGCATCCGTGCTTTCCAAACGCGAAAGGGCAGGCAGGGCGCTCACGGCATACCACGTAGGATTGCTGCACATTTCTACGATGAAACGGCGGTTTTCTGCTTTTTTCTCCTTAAAAAGCGTGTCGAGGCGCAGGGTATGCGCACCGCTCTGCGTGAAAGAGAAAGGCAGGGTGCGGCGCACTTCTGTCAAATCAGCCAAGATAGGAAGCACGTGCTCTTCGCCGTCGGCATAGCCATCGGCTGCTGCGGTAAATCGGCACAAAACGGCTTGCACATGCGCCGGCACGTCGCAGGCGAAAGTAAGTGCGGCGGCATTTGCCCCGACTTGTATCGATTGCCTGCTCTCGGCAAGCGGACGCATCGTGGCAGCATCGAGGATTTTCATCGTCACTGTTGCCGAAAAGGCTTTACCCGTAAGGTTGCGCAACGTGACGGGCAAGGAAGCGCGGTCGCCGCTGCGGAGGAAGCGCGGCATGTGCGCCTGCAGCATAAACTCTTTGCGGGCCACGACGGTCGTATCCAAAAGCCCGTAGTCCACGACCTGCGTGTGAGCCAGCAGTTTGAGCCGCCAACTGGTAAGCGATTCGGGAAGCGTGAACACGAGGTCTACGTGCCCAAGACTGTCTGTGCGGAGCTGCGGCTGGAAGAAGGCAGTTTCTGTAAAGTTCTTGCGCACTTGACCTTCGTCTGCAGCGTCAGCATCTACGCTTTTCATATCATTTTCCGCGCTTTCATCGGTTGCAACGAGTTTATCCGCCATATCCATTGAAGCAACCGGGGCTTTAAGCATCAGCCTTTCTTTACTTGGAGCGGCGGCGGGAAAACCCATACCTGCCACCGGGGCACGGTAATGGCGGAAGTTGGGATAGTATGCCGTGGAGAAAATATCCAATTCATCGCGCCAATGCGTAAATTCCAGTTGTTTTTCTTTTTCTGATTTATAAGAAACGCAACCGGCAAGCATCGCCGCAGGTTGTTCGCCGCC
>SAMEA3663013__coassemble_526_pt1 | contig 29175 bp, 17 predicted proteins | sample SAMEA3663013__metabat2_low_PE_021 | metagenome-assembled genome bin SAMEA3663013 (sample SAMEA3663013) | pig gut metagenome | biome: pig gut; feature: pig-associated habitat; material: faeces | place: France | collected 2012
ACACATGTTACAAACTTTGTAATACATGTTACAAACTTTGTAACAAACTTTTTCTTATAGGAAAGGGAAAAATATCAAGGAGAAAGGAAAAAAAGAAAGGCAGCAAATAAAAAATTGCTGCCTGAAAATTGGAATTTGCTACGGAAATAAAAAAGATTCTTTGCGGGTAAGCATGATTATTCGCATCTTTGCAAGGGCGATAATCGCGTTTTGGTGCGGTTCGAGCAATATAATAATTGCGTTTTGGTGCGGTAAATAAATTTTTATAATCGCATTTTGGTGCGTAATCAATAACGAAACATCTGAAATAATGATAATTATGAGTAGGGCGTATTGCTACTAATGAGCGAAACGCCCCTACATTCCGCACAGGCGACCATAAGGACAGTATTTGCAGACTTTCTCGGGCTCTTCGGTGACGGTGAAAGGCTGGGAGGGGTCGAAGATGGAAGACAAAAGGGATTTGAGGGCGTCCTCAAACTCGGCGGCGTAGTCGGCATAGGAATAGACGGGCGCGGCATTCTTGCCCGAACCCATTTGCAGATATGGAGTGTTGTTCTTATTCAGGCTGTTCAGATAATAAATGGCAGGGGCTGCCTGCTTGCCGTGCATGCGCTGGTAGGCCATGGCATAGAGCGAAACTTGGAAGGCATAATGCTCGTGCTTGCCGTCGCAGCAGAACATGGCAGGCACATCGGGCAAAGCCTTTGCTGCGCCGCCCGTCTTATAGTCCACAACGCGCAGAAGTGTACGGCACTGGCCGTCGGAAACGTCCTCAACTTCGTCCACGCGATCGATAAATCCTTTGATTGAAACAGGGATTTTCGTACCGTCGGACAGGGCCACGTCGACCGTCAACTCCCATTTTTCTTCCTCTGCCACAACCTTGACAGACTGATAGGTGGCATCGTAAAGCAGCATCTTGGCCAGGCATTTCGTAGCCGCCGATTTCATCACCGCATTCTCCGAACGGCATACCTGTTCGTCGGCCTCCGGCTCTGCCTCGCGGCGCACGGAGATGTAGGCCTGCTCTACGTATTCGCGCAACTGGGCAGTATCTTTCGCCGCCCGCTTCAACATATCGGGCGTGAGGCGTCGGCCGCCCTGGTCCTTATAGAAAAGTTCTGCGGCATTGTGGAACACGCTGCCGAACACGTTGGGTGCGACTTCCTGAACGGGCGGCTGCGGTTCGGGAATTTTTGCCACGTGCTTGAAGTAGAACATCTGCGGACATTTCATGTAGTTGATGATGGACGAGGGTGAAAGCCGCTTAACGAGTGAGGCGAGGTTTTCGGGCTTGGCTATATCCGCCGCGCCCGCTCCGCCGGAAATGCCCGGCTTGAGTTGCATCTTGTATTGGCTGATGGGGATACGGCTCTCTACAAGCAGTTGGGAAATGAAGCGCGACATCTCGCCGCGCGTGATGCCATCGGTCACGGCGGAATACATCAGGCGGACGCTGCGGGCACGCTGCACGAGGCGGTAGAAATAATAGGCAAATACGGCCGTGCGGCGGCGCACGGTGGTGAGGGAAAAGGCCTCGCGCAGTTCGTTGGGGATGAAAGAATTGTCGCCACCCGTGCGCGGCAGGTTGCCCTCGGAGGCGGAAAGCACGAGCACGCTGTCGAAGTCGAGCAGGCGCGTTTCGAGCACGCCCATAATCTGCAAGCCTTCGAGGGGTTCGCCATGCAGGGGCAAGTCGGTCTGCATCAGCACCGTCCGCAAAAGGCGCAGGAGCGTTTGGGGCGTAACGTTGAGTGACGCCTCTGCCACCAAACGGCTGAAACGCCCCACGACGGTGTATGCCTGAAAGCAGGCTTCTTCGTAAATGTCCTTAAAGATTTTCTTGATTGTGCCGTCGGCCGCAAGGCGCGCCGCCTCGGCTTTGAGCCGGTCGGCAAGGGCGGTGAGGAGGGCTTCGTTGCTGTTGGCGGCTGACGGCTCAAAACGGTCGATCAAGGCAAACGCCGGCGTTTGCGAAAGCGGATAGCCCTTGGTAACATTTACCTTGTCGACCTCTTCGGGCAGGGCGTGCAGCACGCCTTGCATCAGTCCCTCGCCTGCCAGCACAACGGCCATGCGGCGCAGGTCGGTAGTGCCGCCCTGTGCCCTGTTTTTCTTCAACCAAGCCGCCACGCTCTTGGCCTGTGCGGTCTCGGTGGGGGCTTCTACAACTTCTATCTCGGGCAAAAGGCGCCCGCCCGCGCTGCGCTCCATGTTGCGGAACGCCTCAGGCGGCAGGGCGTTGCCGAAAGCGGCAATGTTTTCTTTTACAAAAAGTCCGGCTTCGCAAGCGGGGTGCCGCTCGGTGTAGTATTCGTCGTAATCCCAATAGAATATGGCCTGCTCCTTAAACGCTTCCATGAGACTGCGCTCCACGCTGCTCAGCACGTTGAAGCCCGCGAAGACATAAGTGAAACCCTCGCGGGGACGCAGCGTGCCCTGCTTCAGCCGTTCGGCAACGCTGCGATAGAGTGCGCCCTCGTAAGGGGCGATGCCCTCGGAGGTGCCAGCGTTGAGGGAGGAATATATATTGTAGAGAATATTCCAAAGCCCCAAGAACTTGCGCCGCACCTCGCTGCGCTCCATATCCCGGAAACAACTGCGAAAATGGCGCATGGCCTCTTCGGGTGCGCCGAAGGTCTTTTCAATATCTGCGTAGTCGCTCATATTGGCAAAGAGGCGGGCGGCGTCGGCCTCGTTCTTATCCACGTCGTCAAAGTCGGCGAGCAGTTGCCTGCCCCAGCCGTAAAACTTGTCGAGGGACAACGCCTCAGCGCCGGGCGTGCAACCTATATATATATTGTATATGCGGCATACGGCCTCTATTTCGTCCATCACCTCACACTGCGCGAGGCTTCGGAAGAGTTCGCTGATGGTGACGTACTGCGGTGCCCAAAGCGGGCGGTCGGCGCGACGCAGGTGCTCGTTGAAGAAGAGGCTGGCGCGCTTGTTGGGGAACACTATGACAAGGCGGCGAAAGTCGATATCGCTCCTGCCGAGCAGGTCGTCCGCTACGAGTTGCAAGAAAGATTTGGGGGAGGTCATGAAGATATCACTTGCTTCGTTTGAAGTATTCATAAGGTCTCACGAGTAGGGGCGTTTTGCAAAACGCCCGTGTTAATGGTTGGAATTATTCGTTTTGTCGTTATATCATGTCTGCTGCATTCGGCAATTTAAGTGAACTTGATTGCCCTCGTTTGCTCGACATTCAACGTATTGGGCGGGCGTTTTGCAAAACGCCCCTACTCCTTGCGGCGCAATTTTATAATGCTTCAACTAATTTATTCTCATCAAAATACCAGAGATAGGCTTTTACGTCGGGCGTGCCCATTTGGCGTAAGTAAGCAGCATACTGCTTCACCTGCTCCTGATGCTTGGGCAGGGGTTTGCCAAACTTATAGTCGAGCACAACGGCGCGGCCGTCCTTAAACGACACGCGGTCGGGGCGCACCATCGCCGCACCCTGCTCATTGCCGGCGGGCAGGAGAATGGAGCGTTCGTTGAGCACGAGCCAACTGCCATCGGTCAAATCAGCCACCAAGGGGCAGGCGGCAATCTTTTGCCTTATTTCCGTTTCGATTTGGTTGAAATCGATGCCGTCGGCCTCGAAACCCTGACCGCGCAGCACACCCACGGCGCGGGAGATATCGCCGGCGGTTTCTATCATCGAGAAGATATTGTGCATCAGGTTGCCGCGGTTGATGTAGGCGGCAGACTCGGCTACCGCTTCCTCGCCTGCACGCGCGGCGATAAACTCAGCGGCCTCGCCGCTCTGGCAGAAGGTGGCACGGAGCGGGGTTTGGCAAAGCGTAATGGACAGCGGACGGCGCACACCGCTGCCAAACGGATTTTGCTTACCGCCCGCGGGAACGGCCTGCCCTTCGGCGCGGCAGTCGGTTTGCGGCGAGGAAAGCGTTTCCAGCACAAAGCCGTCTGCCGTTTTCTCAAAACAATATGGCTGATTATCGTTGCTGAAATTATCAACGATTACCTTGTGCAGCAAATCGCCGGCCGTGGCAACCAGTTCCTTATCCTTGCCCGACCATGTGCCCCAAACGAAAAGGTTGCGCTGGGGACGCGTGAAGGCAACATAAAGCAAATTGAGATTTTCAATACGGCTGCGCAAATGCTCCTGCTCATAATCGTCAGCGAAAATGGATTGCCTCACCCTATTTGAATGGGGCGCAACGGGAATAGGCGAAATCTTAGAGAAAGGCTCTTTGGAAGGTGTGAGCCAAAGAATAGTGTCTCTATGGTCTTTTTCGAGATTCCAATTACAGAAGGGAATGAAAACTGTGTGCGCTTCGAGCCCTTTGGACTTATGGATGGTGAGCACGCGCACACCGTCGACCACCGCGCCGGGTATGGATTTGGCAGACAAGACTTCGTCCCAATGGTCCAAGAAATCAGGAAGGGAAGAAGCATGGTCCTGCAAATAGGCCGCAACCTGGTCGAGGAAATAGGTGAGATAAGCCAACTGCCCTGCCGCGTGCGCCTCTTCGGCATTGCTGGCGGCGGCATCTTGCCAAAGCCCGAATATCCGAATCAGTTCCTCGCAGAGTTCGTAAAGCGGCATGGCGGCGAGTTCGGCGCGTCTGCCCGAAAAGTCTTGCGGCAAGGCATTCAGCAACGCCTCGCTATCGTGGAGCGTCACGTCGGGGCAATAGGTTTTAGCCAAGGAAGCAAGCGCCAGTTTGTTATCGGCATCGGCGAGCACACGCAACGCGTCAATCACAATCAGTACTGCGGGAGAAGCCGACAGCAAAAACGCCTCGTCGGAAATGAGCGGTATGTCTTTTTCAGCAAAAGCGTCTACAATATCAGCCGCCTCCCTTTTCCAACGGACGAGTATGCACATGTCGCGATAAGGAAGTCCGTCGGCGTGCAGCCTTTGCATCTGCTCCGCCATTTCATCGAGCACTCCCCTGCCCTCTTCTTCGTCTTCGGACGGCGCACCGTGCTTTGACGACAGCGCAATGCGCACATAGCCGACATCGCCCTTGTGCTTGGCCTCTTGGCAACCGGCTTCTTCGTAAATATCCGCAGCGTGCGCCTCGCCGCTTCCGAGACTGTCGATTACATCGGCGGCTTTTGGGAAAAACTGATTGTTGAAACGCACGATGCGCTCATCGGTGCGGAAATTTGTCTGCATTTTGCAGAGAATATCCTCGCCGCCGTTCTTTTTGTCCTTATATGCTTTATTAAGTCCTTCGAGTATCTCCCAGTCGCCGCCCCTGAAACGATAGATGGCCTGCTTCACGTCGCCAACGAGCAGGCACTTGCCGCCCGTGGACATGCTTTCGAGCAGGAGTTTCCTGAAATTCTCCCATTGCATGGTGGAGGTGTCTTGGAACTCGTCGATCATAATATGGTCGAAACGGCTTCCGGCGCGTTCGAGCACGAAAGGCGCATCGGCTGAAGCGACGCTGCTGCGGAAGATATAGGGCACATAGGCTATCATCTCGCGGCTGTTCTCTTCGTTCACCTGTTGGAGTGCCTTCCGTGTGTGCTGCAAAAGGCTGAGGGGATTGAGCCGGTCGAGACAAATTGCGCAGGTGTTGAGTACGGGCATCAGTCGCGCGCGCTCTTTCTCGGTTTCTGCCAGCACCGCCCTCATTTGCTCGGCGGCTACTATAGCGGAAGCGTCTTTTTTATCCGCAGCCTTGAGCCAATTCTCCGCAGCATCGATGCGCTTCATCATGCGATTGGAGGGCGTAAACTCTTCAAAGTTTCCCATTTTTCGGAGATAGGCGCTGAAATCGCCCGCATTGGAAATCCTTGTTTCCCAATCGCCCATAATGTTTGAGAATTCCCGGGGCAGGTTTTCGGACAGGGCTGTGAGTTGCTGCTCAATGTCGGCTTTGAGATTGCCTATCTCTTTTCGGTAGTTTTCGAAAGAAATGTTATTCAAACTCTTAACAAGTTCTTCTTCCTTATTCAGGAAACCGCTCGAAGTGAGTTGGCCCGCCAGTTTCAGCAGTTCGTTCTTAAAGTTCCAGTTCTTGTCGTCTTCAATCCGCTCATGCACATACCGCTCCATTTGTATGCGCAATTCTTTATCTGTTTCAGATTGCTTGATGAGGCGGTCCACTGCCTGCCGCACGGCTTCTTTATCATTTATGTCGGCACGTACACCGGAGGGCATGCCGAGTTCGTGGGTCACGCCCGAAAGCAGCCACCAAAAGAAACTGTCGATGGTTTCGACGCGAAAGAAGTCGTAATCGTGAACAATGGCGGAAAGTGCCTTGGCGGCGCGGCTGCGCACTTCTGCCTCCGACGGGGCTGGCTGTGGCATGAGCGTCCTCACTTTTTGCAGCACGTCGTTGCCGCCGCCGTTGGCGAGGTCGTAGAGAAAGCGCAAGATGCGCTCTTTCATCTCTGCCGTAGCCTTGTTGGTAAAGGTCACTGCCAATATTCGGCCGAATGCCTTTGCGCTGGTGTCGGCAAGCATCAGGGCGATATACTCGGCTGCGAGCGTGTAAGTCTTGCCCGTGCCGGCAGACGCGGGATATATTTTAGGAGGAAAAGGAAGGGGGGACATATAGAAAGGAATTGGAGAAAACTACAAAGATTATTTGTCCACGTATTATATTTTTTTGCCCACGTTTTTTTATGCCCACGAATCTCACGAATCTACACGAATTTTCGTGCCAATGAGTGCAATAGAGCTTGCTCATATTGCCGAGTGCAGCCGAAAATATTCAATCGTTTGCAATGAATAAAAAAGCGACCTGTACGGTCGCACGAATCACACGAATTTTGCGTAGCCAGAAATATTGAATTAGTGAAAATTCGTGCGACCGAACAGGTCGCCTTAATTAACCGGAAACTAAAATTCGTGTAGATTCGTGAGATTCGTGGGCAAAAAATATAATTCGTGGTCATAAATAGTGGGCAAACTTTATTGCAGATGCGCGGCGAGGAAACGCTCCATGGAGCGATAGAAATCGAAACGGTTTTCCTGATTTTGGAAACCGTGGCCTTCGTTTTCTTTCACCATGTATTCCACAGGCACGCCTCGCTGGCGCAATGCCGCTACCATCTGGTCGCTCTCGGACTTATTGACACGCGGATCGTGGGCACCCTGCGCCACAAAGAGCGGCACACGGATGCGGTCGGCATGGAGGGCGGGCGAAGTGGCTTCAAGACGCTCGCGGTCGGTTTCGGGATTGCCCACCTGCTCATACATCATTTGCAGCATCGGTTTCCAATACGGCGGTATAGTGGCAAGGAAGGTGAGCAAATTGGAAACGCCGACGTAATCCACGGCGCAGGCATATTTTTCAGGCGTGAACGCCACACCGGCAAGGGCGGCGTAACCGCCATAACTGCCGCCGTAAATGGCAACGCGTTTGGGGTCGGCAATGCCATGGCTGATGAGCCAGTCTACGCCGTCGGTAATGTCGTCCTGCATGCGCAGACCCCATTGTCCGTAACCGGCTTCGAGGAAACGGCGACCGTAGCCTGTGGAACCGCGAAAGTTCATTTGGAACACGGCATAGCCTCTATTGCACAGGAATTGCGTTTCGGAAGAAAAGCCCCAACTGTCGCGCGCCCAGGGACCGCCGTGGGGATTTACCACCACGGGCAGGGCGCGTGCCGTTTCGGGCGTGAGGCCGCTGGGGAGCGAGAGATAGGCTTCGATGCGCAGGCCGTCGCGCGAGGTGTAGGTCACGGCGTGCATTTCCGCCATGTCTGCTTCGGCAAGTTGCGGGGCAAGGTCGGCGAGTTTGCGCAGCGTGTCGGTTGTATCGTCGTAATAATAATAGGCACCGCGCGTGCGGTCGCTGCCTACATATAATATATAATGCTCCTCCGCTTTGTCCACATCGGCCATTGCCACCCGCTTGCCGGGGAAAAGGGCGCGGAGCCGCTCGCGAAAGGTCTGCTCTTCCTCATCGAAGAAATGGCGCACGGGCTCGCGGTGGCCCGTGCAATAGCAACTAAGGAGTTTCTTGCGGCGACGGGAATAGTTGAGGCTCGAAACGTCGTATTTTTCATCTTCATAGAGCAGGCACACCTCCTCTGCCGTGGCAGGATTCATTTCCACGAGGGCCGTTTTGTCGCGCCCGAGGTTGGTGGCGGCGTAGACGTTGCGGTTGTCGGGCGTGAAGAGGAGGAAATTCACCGACTCCTTGAAATTCGTTGTAAGCACGGGACGGAAGGGTTCGTCGTCCGTGTCGCGATAGAGCAACTGCGTATTCACGCCGTCCACAATGGCGGTGACGGCGCGGATATGCCCGTCATGGTCGGTGAGCCACCCTTGATAGTTTCCCGGATTTTCGGCAAGCAGCGTCAGTTCGCCCGTTTTGAGATTGAGGCGATAGGGGTCGAACGCTTCGGGGGTGCGCTTGTTCATCTCAATCAGCACCTCATCGGGCACGTCCTCCAAGTCGTCGAGAATGCCGGCGCGCACGCCATTGAATGGCGTGTAGCAGATTTCATCGCTGCCGTCGATGCTGATGCCGTAGAGGCGGTAGTTCTCATCGCCCGCCGTGTCTTTCGCAAAGAGCAGGCGGTCGTTGCCCGCCCACATATAGCCTTGTATGCTCCGCTCGGTCTCGAAGGTGAGTTGCCGCGGCAGGGTTTCGCCATCGGTGGGCACTACAAAAAGGTTCATCCTGTCCTTGTAGGGCGACATGTAAGAGATGTGCCGCCCGTCGGGCGAAATCTGATAGGCGGCCGTGGGCGCGTTTCTGAAAAACTCTTCTATGGAATATTGTTTCATATTCTATACATTGGTGAGTTCTGTCTGCTTCCGCCTGTATTCTTTCGGCGAAAGACCGATTTGCGACTTGACAAATTTTCCAAAGAAGGAAGCATTGGGGAAATTATATTCTTCGGCTATTTCTTTAATGGTGCGCGTGGAATAGCGCAGGCTTTGCTTGATGTTCTCAATAGCAAAATCGTGAATCCACACAAGCGCAGTCTTGCCGCTTGCCATCTTTACGGCCGACGAAAGGTATTTCGGCGTAACGCAAAGCTTTTGGGCATAAAACACCACTGACCGGTCGTGGCCGCCGTTCTCTTGCAATAGCGTGAGGAAACGGCGGAAAAGCAAATCCGACTGCGTGGCAATGCCGCCCGTGGGTTGCAAACGGCTATTGCGATTGACGATAGAGAACAGTTCGAAGAAGCAACTGCCAAGGAAACGGCGCATAGATTCTTGGTGATAGACGCGCTTCGGCTGCTTCAATTTTAACCGCAACAACGTGAAATAGGCTTCGAATAATTCTAAATCCTCATCTGTGAGTTGCGTAACGGGATGCGAATGCAGATAAAGCATACAATCCACAAGGTCTTTTCCTTTGTGTATGGAACGTTCGAGCGGCGTACTCGTAAATCCGAAAGCACTGATGCTCACATCAGGCGAAGCCATAAGGCTGTCGGTCACGGTGTTAGGCAAAAGCACAATGGCATCTTTTGCTGCCAGCCTATGCTCTTTCCCATCAATCACCACTTGCAGTTTTCCTTTTTTGCAGATAATCACAACTATCTGATGAATACGCTGAACGCGGGTGTTGGGAATGTCCTTAAAGTTGTCGACAATAAACACCTCTTCATCGGCATAGCCCAGCAACTCATGCTCTTGGCTAAGCAATGTGCCCTTATCGTCAATATGACCTATAATTCCTACCATAGGAGTAATTATTAATGTTGCTGCAAAATTAGCGAATTATCTTATAATATAATATCTATCAACCTTAATAAATGTCCAATAATTCTTTTAATGTTTTATTTTACCCTCCGTCGCTAACGTCTTTTTGTTCATTCTGGGATTATTTGCATAAATATAGGCGGCTAAGCCTTCGCTCCGTACTTGTCTATACCACCAAAGTTTTTAATCAGGCTCTTCCGACATTCTGAGTGTTCCGACAATCAAGTAGGGCATATAGGCTTAGCCTAAAAAATGCGGCAACCTATTAACCATGTTTTGTAGGTTAAAAACATTGTCTTAACTTTACACCAGAACGTAGGTTTTATTTGCCCACTAATTTACATGAAGAAAAAAGATAATGCCGCTCAAATAGTAAGCATACAATATTACCACTCGCCATGCGGGGATCTCATCTTGGCATCGATGGGCAATGCGTTATGCCTGTGCGACTGGAATGGATTGCCTTGTGCCGAGCGAAACAAACTTAGAATCGGGCGATACGTAAATGCAGATTTCAGGATAGCGCCTTCCTCTGTTATCGAACAGGCAAAGAGACAACTTGACGAATATTTTGCAGGCAATCGCAAAGAGTTCCACATTCCGCTGCACCCTGTCGGCACAGTTTTTCAGCTCCGGGTATGGAGGGCATTGCTCGATATCCCATACGGAGAAACAAGAAGCTATATGGAGATTGCTAAGAGTATTGGCAATGAAAAAGGCGTGCGGGCCGTGGCTCAGGCTATCGGCGCCAATGGCATCGGCATACTTATCCCCTGCCATCGCGTCATTGGCAGCAACCGCTCCCTGACCGGCTTCAGGGGAGGATTGGATAAAAAGGAGTTTTTGTTAGAACTTGAGAGGGATTGTCTTTACTAAGGCTGCTCTGCCTGCTTGCGCCGGTATCTGCATAAATATAGGCGGCGAAGCGTTACGCTCCGCCGCCTATATATATAATATTGTGTAGGCTTGCTTATTCCTTGATGTTGGGTTCTTCCAATCCGTAACCGTTTTTCTTGTCGATGAACTTGAGGTAAACGGCAAGGAGCAGGGCGGCTATGCCGAAGCAGGCGAAAATCACGAGCGGCAGGGTGTAGTCGTAAGGAATGAATTCTGCGTTGGCAGCTTTTGCGGCGAGCACTGCCGGGTTATCGGCGTTGGCTGCATTGAGCACGCTGCCAATCAGCACGGGCACGAAGCAAAGACCAATGTTCTGCACCCAGAAGATGAGGCAGTAAGCGCTGCCGAGCACCTTTTCGTCAATGATTTTGGGCACGCTGGGCCAGAGGGCGGCGGGCACGAGGGCGAACGAGATGCCGAGCAGCACAATAGTGGAGTAGGCAATGAGGTGGCTGTGCGTTGCAGGCAGCACGAAGGCAAACACGAGGTGGCAGGCAATGAGCAGAAGCGCACCGCACATAAGCATCGTAGCGCCCTTGCCCTTGTGATCGAGGAACGAGCCGAGGAACGGCGTGATTACTGCCGCGCCGATTGGGAACCAGCGGAAGATATTGGAGGCCTCGATGTCGGAAATGCCTTCAAGGTTGCATTGCAGCATGTTTGCGCCGTAGCGCTGGAAGGGGAAGATAGCGGAATAATAAAGAACGCAGAGCAAAGCCACCACCCAGAAGATGCGGCTGGTGAGGATATTCTTCAAATCGGAGGCCTTAAACTCTTCTTCATTCTCGCCCGCCTCGCTTGCGCCGACTTGCTGGTCGAGCTTGCGGTCCATGATGCAGAACACGCTGTACGTAATCAATCCGATGAAGAGCAGGGCTGTGCAGAAGCCTACAGAAGCTGAAACCGAGCCAAACTTTTCGGCGATAATGGGTGAAATGGAGAAGATGGCGAACACGCCAACGCGGGCAATGGCCATTTCAAGACCCATGGCGAGGGCCATTTCCTTACCTTTGAACCACTTTGCTATGGCTTTCGACACGGTGGTGCCTGCCATTTCGCAGCCGCAACCGAAAATCATGAAGCCGAAGGCAGCTAATTTTGCGCTGGCGGGCATAGCGACCCACCAAGAACCGAGCCATGCTTCCAAGCCCGTGCCCTTGAACGCCTCGCTAATGGCATAATACTTGATGCACGCGCCGATGAACATCATAGAAGCGGACAACTCACCCGTGAAACGGATGCCGCACTTGTCGAGGATGATGCCGGCAACGATAAGAAAGCCGAACACGTTGACAATGTACTCGCTCGCTGCATACGTGCCGAACACATCGGGCGTCCAGCCGTATTGGTTCTCTACGAGCGACTGCAAGGGCGACATCATGTCGACGAACATGTAGCCGAAAAACATCATCGAGGCTACGAGGACAAGCGCCGTCCAACGCGCTGCGGCACTGTCGTTGAGTTTTCTTTGGATTAATTCTGTCATTGTTTGTTTTTGATATTTATAGATAATATTATTTCAGCCATTTGTCCAGCCAACGGAAGAAGGTGCGCTGCCAAAGCACGCCGTTCTGCGGCTTAAGCACCCAATGGTTCTCGTCGGGGAAGAGCAGCAACTGAGCCGGCACGCCGCGCAGACGGGCTGCGGTGAATGCGCTTTCGGCCTGCGTGTACTCGATGCGGAAATCCTTTTGCCCGTGAATGCAAAGAATAGGCGTGTCCCATTTATCCACGGAGCGATGCGGGGAATCCTCGAACCAGCTGCGCTGGCGGCCTTCGCGGTCGCGCAGCCAGGGCGCGTTGCGCAAGTCCCAATTTGGGAACCAAAGTTCTTCTGTCTCTACGTACTGCTGTTCCGTGTTGAAAATGCCGTCATGCGCGATGAAGCATTTGAAACGCTTGTCGTGGTGTCCGGCGAGCCAGTAAACGCTGTAACCGCCGAAGCTTGCGCCCACTGCGCCGAGGCGTTCACGGTCTACGTAGGGTTCTGTGGCGATGTCGTCGATAGCGGAGAGATAGTCCTTCATGCAAAGGCCGTTGTAGTCTCCGCTGATTTCTTCCAGCCATTCCATGCCGAAGCCGGGCAGGCCTCGGCGGTTCGGGGCTATCACAATGTAGCCGTTGGCCGCCATGATTTGGAAATTCCAACGGTAACTCCAGAATTGGCTGACGGGCGACTGCGGGCCGCCCTCGCAGAAGAGGAGCACAGGATATTTCTTAGTGGGGTCGAACTTAGGGGGATATACCACCCAGCAAAGTTCCTTTTGCCCGTCCACGGTCTCCACCCAGCGTTCCTTCACCTCGCCAAAGGCAAGCTGGCGGTAAAACGCCTCGTTCTCCTTGGTCAAAGCCTCTGCCTCGGCCTTTTTGCCGAGGGCGACGGCATAGATTTCGTCCGCGCTGCTCATGCTGTGGCGCTTGGCTACGAGTTGCTTGCCGTTCGGTGCGATGCCCACGAGGGTGTAGTCGCACACGTCGTCGGTGAGCTGCTTGACATTGCCATTGAGGTCGGTCATGTAGATATTGGTGCGCCCGTGCCACACGCCGGTGAAGTAAATGTTCGCAGACTTGGCATCCCAGCAAAATTCGTTCACGCCGCTCTGGAACGCCTCTGTCACGAACTGCTTTTTGCCCGTGGCGAGTTCCATGACGCAGAGCCGCGTGCGGTCGCTCTCATATCCGTCGCGCTCCATGCTGAGCCAGGAGAGGTAGCGGCCGTCGGGCGAGAACTGCGGGTTTTGGTCGTAGCCCACGAGCGCGTCTTTCTGATTGTTCACCTCTTGCTGCTCGAGGCTGCGCAGCGGGTCGCAATCGGGGGCTTTCCAGCCCTCGGGCTTGCAGACGTTGCGGGTTGTGCCGACGGAGGTATTATATATAAATATGTCGCTGTCGGTGCTGATGGCATAGTCGCGTCCTGTCTTTTTGCGGCAGGTATAGGCAATGTTTTTCGAGTCGGGACTCCACGCCAGCTGCTCTATGCCGCCGAAAGGCATCATCGGACACTCGAAGGGCTCGCCCGCGAGCAAATCCGTCTCCTGCCCCACCCGCTCGCCGTCGAACGCCGCCACGAAAGGGTGCGGCGCGGAGGTGACATACGTGTCCCAGTGCTTATACATCAGGTCGTTGGCCACCATGCCCGTTGCTTTGGGCAGGTCTTCGTCGTTTTGCTGAATGGCGGTGTGCTGCGGCACTTCGTGGATAAGGATCACCTTCTTGCCGTCGGGCGAAAAGAGGAAGTCTATCACGTCCGTTTCGGAAAACGAAATCTGTCGGCGGCCGCTGCCGTCGAGGTTCATTTCCCAGACCTGGCTCTTGCCGTCGGCGGCGGCGAGGTAGGCGATACGCGTGCCGTTCTTAATGAAAGCGGGGCTGCTCTCGCTGCCTGCACCCACGGTGAGCAGTTTGTCGGTGCGGGTCTCTGTGTCGAGCAAGTGAATGGTAGTGCGGCTGCGGTTTTGCTTCACGCTGTAATAGGTCACGGTGTAGGCCAGCGCCTTGCCGTCGGGCGACTGCGCCACGCTGCCTATGCGCCCCATTGCCCAAAGGTTCTCGGGAGTCATCAACTCCGTGCCTTCGGCGGGCTGCTGCTTGCCGATAATCGGTTCGTCCGCCGTTTGCGCAGCGGCGTTCGCAGCGAGGCCGGCTATTGTGAGTGCCATAAGAAGTTTAAGGAAGTGCATGGTGTGTATGATTTTGCGCTCGTTATCTCCCGTTCCTTTTGCGCTGCTGCTCGAGCATTTCCTGCTGCTGCTTTTGCAGGGCTTCGAGGCGTGCGGCGAGGCCGGTGGGTTTCTTGTTGGGATTGTTCTTATTAGCCTTATAGTTCTCTTCGAGCTTAGCGAGGAGTTTGGCGTCGTCGGTCGTCTTGCGCAGGTACCACATGGTGAGCGCGGAGAAGAGGAGCGAGATGAAATAGTAGTAGTTAAGGCCGGCCGAGTACTTGTTGAACATGAAGAAGAAGAACAAGGGCATGAGCATCATCATCCACTGCATGAGCTTCATCTGCTGCGCCTGTTCGCCCGACATGGTCTCTTTCTGCTGGCGCATCATCAGATAACTGTACAGCAGGTTGCAGGCGCAGAAGAGGAGGCAGAAGAGGCTGAGGTGGTTGCCCAGTCCCCAAATCTCGAAGTTCCACGAAATCAAGTCGTCGTAGGTGCTGAGGTCGTCAGCCCACAGGAAGCTCTGCTGACGCAACTCGATGGCGTTGGGCACGAAGTTGAACATCGCGATCCAGATAGGCATCTGTATGAGCATCGGCAGGCAGCCGCCCATGGGGCTAACGCCATACTGCGAGTAGAGCGTCATGATTTCTTGCTGGCGCTTCATGGCGTCTTCCTGCTTTGGGTATTTCTTGCTGATTTCGTCGACTTTCGGTTTCAGCACGCGCATCTTGGCGCTGCTCATATAGCTCTTGCGGGTAGGGGCGTACACAATGACGCGCAGGAGGAGCGTGATGAGCAGGAGCACGATGCCCATAGGCAGGTTCATGCGGGTGAAGAAGTCGAAGACGTAGAGCGTGAAGTAGCGGTTGATCCATTTGAAGAGCGGCCAGCCGAGATACACGAGGTCTTGCAACTCATACTCTTCTGCCGTGATGCGGAAGTCGTCCATCGACTGCAAGAGGCGGTAGTTGTTCGGGCCGAAATAATATTGGAAGTCTGTGGCCTTCGCGCCCGTGGGGTCGACGGCCGTTTCCATCTGGGCGGTGTAGGCTTTCAGGTAGCCCGACTTCTCGTCGAGCTGCTCGCTCTTGACCGCCACGTTCTTCATCGGCGCGGCTGCGATGAGCACGGAACTGAAATACTGGTTTTTGAATGCAATCCAGTTGACGCCCGCCGTCACGCTTTCCTCCTCGGTTTGTTGCTCGGAGAGCTTTTCCACGTCATCGTCGGTAGTTTTGTAGGTGAGCGTGGAATACATGTTTTCAAAATAGAAACCCTTTTCGTGGCGCGCCACGCGGTCGTGCCAGGCCATGTAGAGGGGTGCGCCGCCCGCCTTGCAGAGGTTGCCCATGCCTGCCGTTTGCAGGGAGCAGTTGAGCAGGTAGTTGTCGGCGAGGAGCCTGTAAACGAGGCTGATGCGCTGCGCGCCCGTCTTCGAGGCAAGCGTGAGGGTGACGGTGGAGTCGGTCACGTTCTCGGGCGTGAAGCAATAATCTGCAAGGCGCATGTTGCGCTCTTTGGTTTCGAGCACGAGGTCAAGGCCGGCGTCTTTCTCCGAATAGAGGAGCAGCGGGTTGTCCTTGCCCTCGGCAAAGTCGCTGTAGCTTTTGTATTCGTTGAGTTTCACCTCTGCCACGGCTGCGCCCTTTGTGGAAATCTTGACGCTCACCTTATTGTTGCGGAGGGTGATATATTCAGGCTGTTGGTCTGCCGTGTAGAAGCGGTCGGTGCTGTCGGGCAGCATGGCCGCCGCTGCCGTGGCGGGCGTGGGCGTTGCCGTTTGCTTGGGTTCTGCTGTTTGTTCTTGCGCGGGTTGCTGCACGGGCTGATGCTGCGTGTTGTAGTAGCTGAAACCGATGAGCACGGCCGCCATCAGCACAAGCCCGATAATAGTGTTTTTATCCATTATATATTATACTTAAAAACAACGTGCCTAGAAGGCACTACATAAGCGCATCTTTTAGTACCCGGCGACTAAGTCCTCGGTTACTATCGCTGCGTTCTGTACTGCCTCCCAGGCAGTATTTACACGTTGATTATTTATTTCTCATTATCCTTATGCGCCGCAATCGCCGCCTTCACGAAGTCGAGGAAGAGGGGGTGCGGGTGCAGCACGGTGCTGGAATATTCGGGGTGGAACTGCGTGCCGATGTACCAGCGCAGGTTGGGGATTTCCACGATTTCCACTAGTTCCGTGTCGGGGTTAGTGCCGACGCACTGCATGCCGGCCTGCTCATACTGGGCGCGATAATCGTTGTTGAACTCGTAGCGGTGGCGGTGGCGTTCGCGAATGACGTCCTTGCCATAGATTTCGCGCACGCGGCTTCCCTCTTTCAGGGCACATTCGTAACCGCCGAGGCGCATCGTGCCGCCCATGTTCGTGATGTTCTTCTGGTCCTCCATGATATCGATCACGTTGTGGGTGGTCTTGGAATCCATCTCCACGCTGTTGGCATCGGCAAAGCCGAGCACGTTGCGCCCAAACTCGATGACCATCATCTGCATACCGAGGCAGATGCCGAAGGTAGGCACGTCGTGCTCGCGGCAATAGCGGGCGGCGATGAGCTTGCCCTCGATGCCGCGCTGTCCGAAGCCCGGGCACACCACGATGCCGTCCATCGCCTTAATCTCGTCGGCCACGTTTTCGGCGGTGAGGTGCTCGCTGTTGATGAAGTGGCACTTCACCTTGCGGTCGTTGTAAGTGCCTGCCTGCGAGAGCGACTCGAGGATACTCTTGTAAGCGTCCTGCAAGTCGTACTTGCCCACGAGGCCGATGTTGATAACCTTCGTGGCCTTGTGGCGGCGATCCAGGAAATTGCGCCACGGGCCCAGTCCCGGCGTTTCGCCCACGGGCATGTCGAGCTTGCGCAAAATCGTAGCGTCGAGCTCTTGCTCCTGCATGCGGAGAGGCACTTCGTAAATCGTGGGCTGGTCAATGCTCTGCACCACTGCGTCGGGCGACACGTTGCAAAAGTTGGCCACCTTCTTGCGCAGGCCGGCAGAGAGTTCGTGCTCGGTGCGGAGCACGAGGATGTCGGGCTGAATGCCGAGGCTTTGCAACTCCTTGACAGAGTGCTGCGTGGGTTTCGTTTTCAGTTCGCCGGCGGCTGAGAGGTAGGGCACGTAAGTGAGGTGCACGCACACGGCATTTCTGCCCAGTTCCCATTTAAGCTGGCGAATGGCCTCGAGGAAGGGCAGGCTTTCGATGTCGCCCACCGTGCCGCCGATTTCCGTAATCACAAAGTCGTAGTGGTTTTTCTTGCCGAGATAGAGCATGTCGCGCTTAATCTCGTCAGTGATGTGAGGGATTACCTGAATGGTCTTGCCGAGGTAGTCGCCGCGGCGTTCCTTCTCGATGACACTCTGGTAGATGCGCCCCGTGGTGACGTTGTTGTTGCGCGTAGTCTGAATGCCCGTAAAGCGTTCGTAGTGACCGAGGTCGAGGTCGGTTTCCTGCCCGTCGTCGGTAACGTAGCACTCGCCGTGCTCGTAAGGATTAAGCGTCCCCGGGTCAATATTAATGTAGGGGTCGAACTTTTGAATGGTAATGTCGAAACCTCTGGCTTGCAGCAGCTTGCCAATAGACGATGAGATAATTCCTTTACCGAGCGAGGAAGCAACGCCCCCCGTAACGAAGATGTACTTAGTTTCAGCCACGATACTTTAAATAATTAAGATGATAAAAGTTTACGGGTTGCAAATTTACTACTTTCTTAGCAGAAACGCCAAGTTTTGCCTTAGTTTTGTACCGGGGCAGGCAGAACAGGGGCGGCGGCAGGGAAGCAAAGAATATCAACTAACTACTTAAATTGCCGAGCGCAGCCGACAACATGTAACGTGGGGATTAAAATCAAACGGTCGATGCCCAAAAGTTACAAAACATGTTAATGCCGCTTCCTTTCCTGCGCATAGCGTTGAAAGCGCGTTTGCAATCGTTAAGGCTGCACGGTGCAAAGATTTAGGGATAATTAAGGAAACGAAAATTTGCTCCGAGAAAAATTCTGCGAAAATCAAGGAAATTTTCACTTTAAAGCACTTCGTGAAAATTATAAAGGAGCAAATTTTTACGGGCTTGCTTATAATTTTCACGCTCATATAAGATAATTTTTCCGTTCTTATAGGATAGTTTGCCCCTAAAACGCGAAAAGAGGAAAAGCCTGCGCTCTTCCTCTTTTTGCTAAGGCAAAGATAGGCCTTTTATTCGGTTTCGCCAAAACGTGCTGCTTTGTGCCACGGGCTGGCAAAGCACGGGCGGCAAGGGGAGACGAAGAGATTACAAGGAAAGAAGGAAATACTGAATGGCAAGCTAAGGCGGGGTTTTTTAAAGCGTAAATATTATTATTTTTGTAACTTTGTGCGCTGCAAATGCCCTATTTGCCTATTTTTCGGACAATAACGCGCCCTTTTTTGCGTTAATCATAAAGGCTGTTATTCGCCTACATCCGATAGCGGCAACGCAGAATACACATTATTATATATTTCGAAAATGAATACATCAAACATCATACGAATGACACAACAAGTGCTGAACTACAAGCCAGCATGGGGCAAAGCATGCCTCTCCCTGCTTCTTTTCTTCTTCACGTTCGCCAGCGAGGTGCTGGCGCAATCGTCGATGACAGACAGCCAGATTATGGAATTTGTCATCAAGGAAAATGATAAGGGCACGCCCCGCGAAGAGATATTCAAGAAACTCATCGAGCGCGGCGTGAGCGTCGACGACATCCGGCGCCTGCGCAACCAGTATGAAAGGCAGCAGAAAAATCAGAACAATATGGTGGGCGCACGCGACATAAACGGATCGAGGACCATAGACCGCATGCGAAAGAACAACGGGCAGACAAAGCGCGACGACAAGGCTGACAAGAATAAGAATTTCCAGCAGCGGCAAACGGCAGGCAATAAAAAGCGCGTGAATAAAGACGATATGAACGAATTTCAGCGCAAACGCTACGAGGAGGAAGAAATGGACGACTTCGCTGATGCCTTCGACTTTGTGCTGCCCGACTCGCTCGACATGATGTTCCCCGACGAGCAGGGGTATGGAAAGGATAAAAAGAAGACGAAAAAGAAGGAGGTGTTCGGCCGCAATATCTTCAACAACAAATACCTCACGTTTGAAAGCGACATGAACGTGGCCATCCCGCAGAATTATCGCCTCGGTCCCGGTGATGCCGTGTACATCGACATTTGGGGCGCATCGGAGCAGAGCGTCACCGCCACCGTTTCGCCCGAAGGCACCATCACGATCGACGGGTGCGGCCCGGTGAACGTGAACGGACTGACCGTGGCACAAGCCAACCAGAGGGTGAAGGGCGTGATGGGGCGCCACTACGCGGGCTCGAACATTCAACTCACCGTGGGGCAGACGAAGACGATTAGTGTGAACGTGATGGGCGAGGTGAAAAACCCCGGCACCTACACGCTCTCGGCATTCGCCACTGTGTTCCACGCGCTCTACATGGCAGGCGGCACGAACGATATCGGCACGCTGCGCAACATCAAGGTGTATCGCGGCGGCAGGCTGATTTCAACGGTAGACATATATGATTATATCCTCAACGGCAACCTGAAAGGCAACGTGACGCTCGCCTCCGACGACGTGATTGCGGTAGACGCTTACGACTGTCTCGTAGACATCACAGGCAAGGTGAAACGCCCGATGGTGTACGAAATGAAGTCGAACGAGAGTCTTGCCACCCTGCTCAAATATGCGGGCGGCTTTGCCGGTGATGCCTATGAGGACGTGGTACACGTGGTACGCAAGAAGGGCGGACGCTTCTCGGTGTATTCGCTCGACGAATACAGCCGCGCCGACTTCCACATGTGCGACGGCGACTCCGTGGCGGTGGACTCCACGCTCAACCGCTACACGAATATGGTGGAGGCAAAGGGAGCCGTGATGCGCCCGGGCAAATATCAATTTGGCAGCAACATCACCACCGTGAGCCAACTGCTCGCCACGGCCGGCGGCCTGGCAGAAAACGCTTATGCGGAGCACGCCATACTGCGCCGCCGCAAGGCCGACCGCTCTCTGGAAGTGCTTAGCATCAATCCCCGTGCCATCATGGACCACACGCAGCCCGACGTGGCACTGCAAAACGAGGACGAACTCTTCGTGCCCGACCGCACCGCCGCTCAAGAGGAGCGCACGCTCACGATTGAGGGCGAGGTGATCTATCCCGGCACGTACGACTTTGCCGAAAACATGTCGGTGGAAGACCTCATACTGCAAGCGGGCGGACTCAAAGACGCAGCCTCACTCGTGAAGGTGGACGTGGCGCGCCGCCAGCGCGACAAATCGGCCGTGACCTCGAGCAACAACGTGGCGGAGATGTTCAGTTTCAAAATCAAGGACGGCTTTACCATCGACGGGGAAAAGGATTTTGTATTAGAGCCTTTCGACGAGGTTTACGTGCGCCGCTCGCCCGACTACGTGGAGCAGCAGCACGTCACGATACAAGGCGAGGTGGCTTTCCCCGGAACCTACACGATTACGAAGAAAGGCATGCGCCTCTCGGAAATCATACAGATGTGCGGCGGCGTGCTCCCCGAAGGCTACGCTAAAGGCGCGCGCCTCGAGCGCAAACTCACCGAGGCTGAGAAGATACGCCAAAGGCAGCTGCTGCGCATGTCGACACAAGGCGACTCGCTCGACATCGACAAGCTCGAAGTGAGCGACATCCGCTTCGTGGGCATCTATCTCGACAAGGCACTTGCCAACCCGGGCAGCGAATGGGACTTGGTGCTGCAGGAGGGCGACCGCCTCATCGTGCCGCTCTTCAACAACACGGTGAGCGTGCAGGGCGAGGTGATGTATCCCAACACGGTGGGCTTCAAGAAGGGCGAGAAGCTAAAATACTACATCAACCAGTCGGGTGGCTTCAGCCTGAAAGCGAAGAAGGACCGCGTGTTTGCCATTCACATGAACGGCACGGTGACGCGTGTGAAGAGTTCGAAAGACATCGAACCGGGCTGCGAAATCCTCGTGCCCACCAAGCGCAAGCGGCAGTCGGTATCAATCACGCAGATGCTCTCGCTCGGCATGACCATCGCCACGCTCGGCAGCGTAATCGTGTCGGTACTGAAATAGGCGGCGCATGACTTCGGCGGTAGACAACAGGCGGCTGGCGAAGAACACGATGGTGCTCTACTTTCGCATGCTCTTCCAGATGGCCGTGTTCTTCTACATCTCGCGCGTGATAATCCGCGTGCTGGGGGTGGTGGACTACGGCGTGTACGACGTGGTGGCAGGGCTCGTAGTCGTAATGATGTTTCTCAACAACGCCATGACCACCAGTTCGCAGCGGTTCATCACCGTGGCTCTGGGAAAGGGCGACAAGGAATATCTTAATAAAATTTATTCCGCCTGCATCATGATACACGGCGGGCTGGCACTGCTGGTGCTGCTGCTTGGCGAAACAGCCGGGCTGTGGTACATGCACCATTATATGAACATTCCGCCCGAAAGGTTCGAGAGTGCGCTGTGGGTGTTCCACAGTTCACTGTTTTCGGCAATGATTCTCGTGTTCAACGTGCCTTTCAACGCCGCAATCATCGCCTACGAACGCATGACGGCGTTTGCCTTCATCAACATTTTCGACACGCTCTGCAAACTCGGCATCGTGCTCGCCCTGCCCTATTGCGACTGGGGCGACAAGCTGCAAGCCTACGCCGTGATGCTGCTGGTGGTAAATATCGTGGTACGCTCCTTATATATATATTATTGCCGGCGCAATTTCAGAAACATGAAATTCGTTTGGCATACCGGCAAGGAGGTCTTTCGGCAAATCTTCAGTTTTGTGGGGTGGAATAGCCTTACGAATACGGCACTTGTATGCAACACGCAGGGCATCAATCTGCTGCTGAACTTTATAGGCGGTCCTGTGGTGAACGCCGGGCGCGGCGTTGCGGTGTCGGTGCAGTCGGCCATTACGGCTTTTGTGTCGAGCTTTCAAACTGCCGTGTATCCACAAATCACTAAATCCTATGCGCAAGGGGACATCAAAAACATGGTGGACCTTGTATCCAGATCGTCACGCCTATCCTTCTGCCTGCTTCTAATCCTGGCAGTACCTATCTTAATTGAGACGCCGTCGCTGCTAAGCATCTGGCTGACCAACGTTCCGCCATACGCCGTAGCCTTTACCCGCCTTCTGGTATGCGTTTCCCTGGTTGACGCTTTCGCAAATCCGCTCATGGTGGGCGCGGCGGCAACGGGTCGCGTGAAACTATATTACAGCATTGAGGGCGGCATGCTGCTCTCGGCTCTTCCGCTGGCATGCCTCATCGCCCGCCTGGGCTTCGGACCGGAAGCGGTATTCGTGGTTCACCTCTGCGTGGTATTTGCCACCCAATGCGTGCGCGTGTTTCTTTGCCACAATCTGTATGCACTTCCGCGCAGCGAATACTTTGTCAAATCAATGGCGCGTGGAATAACTGTGCTATTGGCAGCGCTCACCCTCCCCTGTCTCACCCATCACTATATACTGCCGGATAAGCTATGGCTGCATTTTGCAAACAGCCTGTTAGCCGCTCTTTGGACTGCCGGCTGCATTGTCGGCTTAGGCTTGGAAAACAAGGAGCGAAACTTTATCCTCTGTAAAATAAAGAGCATGGCAGGTATCAACTGATGATATTTCTTAGACACACAATAATTATATATACACATGGACGAAAAGAAATCTTCCATATCCTCGCTCTTTAAAGACGAGATACGCCTCGACATCATCGCCAAAATAATGTGGCAGTACAAGAAGAAGTTTATCCTGCCCGTCGTTGCCACGTGCCTCGGCACCTACCTGTTCTTGGTGTGCCTTCCGCGCTACTACTCCGCCACGGTGAAGCTCGCGCCGGAATCAACCTCGGCCAACATCGGCGGCGGCCTGAGCAGCATCGCCTCAAGCTTCGGCGTGAAACTCGGCGACATGGCGACCAGCGATGCCATCGTACCCGAGTTCTACCCCGACCTCATGGAAAGCACTGACTTCATCGTGCCGCTCTTCTACGTAGAGGTGGAAACCAAGGACGGCGACTTCAAAGGGCCATTTGTGGAATATATCACAAAGGTGCAGCCCGTGGCGTGGTGGGAAAGGCTTTACAATTGGGCAAAAAACCTCATCAAGAAGCCCGAACCGCTAAACACGGGCAAGGGCTATAAAATCAATCCCTTCCAGCTCAACAAGACTGAAACGGAGGTTGTGAAAGGCATCTCGAGCTGCATCAATTGCCGCGTGGACAAGAAGACTGACGTGATCAGCATCACCACCACCGCCCGCGACCCGCTCGTGGCGGCGCAGTTGGCCGACTCGGTGAAGGTGAAGCTGCAACAGTTTATCATCGACTATCGCACCGAAAAGGCACGCGGCGACGTGCGCCATTATACCGCCCTGAGCGAACAGCTGAAAGCAAAATACGACTCGGCGAAAACGGCTTACGCGGAATACGTGGACACGCACCGCGACCTTATACTCCAATCCTACAAATCGGAAGAGGAGACCTACGAAAACGAGCTGCAAGCCGCTTACAGCGCCTACAACGTGGTGCGCCAGCAGCTGCAATACTCCGAGTCGAAACTGCAAGAGCGCACGCCCTCGTTCACCGTTATCCAAAACGCCACAGTGCCCGTCAAGCCAGCAGGGCCGAAACGCATGTTCAACTCACTGGCGATGGCGTTCCTCGCTTTTATCATTGTGACCGTTCGGCTGGTAAAGAAACACTATAAAGAGTTTTGAAATAAGTAGAAAAGTAGACGAGTAAACAAGTAGACAAGTAAACAAGTAGACAAGTAATCACGAATGCTCTACATCCTCCTCATATTACTGGTGCTGCTGATGTTTATGGCCTTCTTTGAAGACTATATTTCGGAGCGCGACCGCCTGTGGCTGTTCATTGGCGCGGCGGCCGTGATGGCACTGGTGGCGGGCTTCCGCCCCGACGACGTGGACAAGGACTACGACAACTATATCCGCTACTACTATTCTTTCGACATCACAACGGAGTATACCTTTATCCTGATAGCAAACCTCATCCGCTTCACGATAGACAATTATATATATGTCTTTGCCATCTACGCCGCCCTGTGCATGGCACTCATTGCCTATTCCATAAAAAACCTATCGGATCTGTGGCTCTCGTCGCTGCTCATCTACTTATCGCAATATTTCATCCTGCACTGCATGACGCAGATACGCGTATCGGTGGCGGCAGGTTTCTTTTTATTATCCTTGCCTTTTCTCTTTCAAAGAAAGATCGGCAAATTCCTACTCACGCTGCTTGGCGCAGTGTCGTTTCACTATTCCTCTATCGTTTACTTCTTATTTTTCGCCCTGACCGGTAAGGAGTTGAAAGGCAAATGGCTCATCTTTTGGTGCAGCCTCATTCCCATCTGCGCCGTGCTGTTTGTGATGAAAATAAATCTCTTGGTGGCCATTCCTATTCCCTACATCGAAGAAAAGATGCAGCTTTACGAAACCGTTATGACAAAGGGGCAAGTGTCAGAGGTAACGCCATTCGACAAACTACAGTTGGCACGCATCGCCCTCATCTATTTCTTCATTTGGAAAAGCAAGGTCATCGCCGAGCACAATAAATACATCTACCTGCTCATCAAACTTGAAATCATCGGCCTTTGCTCCATGTTCCTGCTAAGCGCTATCCCTGTGATGGCATTCCGCGTAAGCGAGATGATATGCATCGTTGAGATAATCCTCTATCCGCTAATGGTCTACACCGTGCGCCCCGCGTGGTTAGGCAAGGCAGGCGTAACAGCCACAGCGTTCTTGTTTTTTGTCATCTCTCTTTTTTTCAACAAAATCCTTTACCTCTAAATTATGCAGCAAAGCACCATGAGAATAGCCATACTCCTGGCAACTTACAACGGCGAGAAATACCTCAGCGAGCAGTTGCTGTCGCTCTACAATCAGACTTACTCTGATTGGACCTTATATATCGCCGACGACGGCTCGACCGACGGCACAATAGGCATCGTAAGGGAGTTTTCCCAGCGATACGACAATATCGTTTTCCATCAAAACAGCGAAGGTAAAGGCGCATTGCGCAACTTCATGGATCTGCTTGCAGAAACAGAAGCCGACTACTACATGTTTTGCGACCAAGACGACGTGTGGCTGCCGCATAAGGTGGAAACCACGCTACGCAAGATGCGGGAAACTGAAGCAGACCACAAAAACCGCCCTGTCCTTACGTGCTCTGACCTAAGGGTTGTAGACAAAAATCTGCAAACAATCGCGCCGTCGTATTGGCAAATGTCGGATACGCTGCCCGATCTAATAGCCACTAATTTCAACTACCTCGGCGTTCATTTCTTTGCCACCGGCTGCACGATGATGATCAACGCCGCCGCAAAGCGCATCGCCTTTCCCTACCCTCCCTGCGCTTTCATGCACGATGCATGGCTCGTAATGTCAACAATGAAGGCGCACGGCGCGTTTGGCATCATCCGCGAACAGCTCATGCTCTACCGCCAGCACGAAAGCAATGTGCTCGGCGCGGGCGACATCGACCATTCGAGCCTTCGCTACAAGCTGCGCAATTTCAAGGTCTTGCAGCAGCAGAATAAAAGGATGCACGCCCTTGCCAACTATTTCGGCTATGGTTCGTGGCTCAAATTCATCTTTTACAAAGTGATGTACAAATGGCAACTGCACAAAGCGCGACGAGCCGGCAAGCAATAGCCTTGTCTCCATGATAATTCTGATATGAAACACGCCTTTCTATTTTTTACGCTATGGCTGGCACCGATTGCATTACACGCCGAAATACCTGTCATAGGCTTCACAGGCGCATACAGCCCTGAGCACAAAATCGATGACTATCGCGCCATGCGCGATGCGGGATTTGACATCAGCATAGATGGATATGAGGATGTGAATGAAATGTTACGCTCCCTCGACCTCGCTACAAAAACAGACATAAAACTTATAATAGCAAGCCGATTAATGTGGAATAATCCGAATGAGGTTATCCCCCATATCTGCCACCACCCCGCCCTCTTCGGCTACATGCTCGGCGATGAACCGCGAATGGCTGATTTTGACACTTACAAGCACAGATACCACGCCATCCGCGCCGCCGACTCCACACACCTCTGCTACCAAAACCTTTTCCCCTACTACGGCGACGAACTGCTCGAAACCATCGGCGCAGCATCGTATGAAGAATATTTGAGAAAGTTCAGCGAGATACCGCTACCGCAAATCTCTTTCGACTTCTACCCTATTTGGGACTACGACATACGCCCCACGTGGTACTACACGCTCGAAGCCGTGCGCCGCGAAAGCCTCCGCACGGGCGTGCCCTTTTGGGCGTTCGTGCTTTCCACGCCCCACGTGGGTTATCCGCAGCCCACGCTCGAGATGCTGCGCCTGCAAATCTACTCCAACCTTGCCTACGGCGCGCAGGCCATTCAATATTTCACTTTCCGCACGCCACCGCCCGACGATACTTACGATTACCACAACGGCCCTATTACCCTGGAAGGCCAGAAGACGGAAACATATAATATTGTCCGCGACATGAACCGCGAGCTGCACGAGGTCATTCCCTTTTTCGACGGCTGCACGGTGGAGCGCGTGGGGCATTTGCTCGAAGTGCCGCTCGGCACAGAGCGTTTCAACGGCGCGCCGCGCGGACTGCGCCGTCTGAAGGTCGTTGGCACGCGCGGTGCCGTGGTTTCCGTGCTCCGTCAGGGAGACAAGCGCTACTTGGCCGTTGTGAATAAGGACTTTGAAACTGATTTGCGCGTAGACATCGCCTTTTCTTCGCCGCGCCGCCCGCTTTGGCCGAAAGCATTTGCCAAAGCCCCCGCCGCGTCCTCGCAGTCGCTCACGCTCTCGGGCGGCAACCTGCTTATTTTTGAATTGGATTAATCCCCTCCCAGGGCGTTGCCCTGGGCTAAGGGTAGCACTTGGGCTTACAGCCCGCCCCACACAGTTATCTTGTTTACTCGACGGGCGTTTTGCAAAACGCCCCTACTTCCCAATAAAAATCTCCGCCGCGCCACTTTGTAAACGCCTCCTCGCCCCTCAGTGAATGATAGGCGCAGGGGCGGCCTGCCGCGTCCAGTTCCACCACCTGCATCGGCAGCACCCTGCCGTCGGGCAGATGCAGGCGGCGCACTGCGATGGCCTCCCTCCTATTTTGCATCTGGGTACTCCTTTCGCAAGTCGAAGAGATAAGTGAATTTCACCACGATAGCGTTGTTGTTGCTACGACCGAACACGTCCTTCTTGGCATTGTTGAAGAAGTCGCCCAGGCCGTAATAATACCTCCCCTCAATCATAAAGTGCCCCACACGCGTGTTCACCTCCAAGCCCGCGCCAGCGGTAATGCCATAGTCAAAGCGCCGCTGCACGCCAAGGTCGTATTGGGCGCAGAGCCCGTTCGGGCGGTCGGGCAGCCCCGTAGTTTCGTCGATGGTCCACGACGCGCCGCGCTTCGTAGCCTCGCCGAAACAATAGCCCACCTGCGGACCCGCCACGATATACCCCATCGCGCCGCGCTTTTCCCTGCCCCAGCCCATACGCGCCAGGAAAGGCAACTGCACGTAGTTCATATTCCGCTGGTACGAGTCGGGCAAAGGCTCGCCGGCAGCATTCAGCACCTGCTCCTTCCAGCCAAGGCCCGCGTAGTTGAGTTCAATCTGCAAGGCGCAGAGCGATTTAAAATACTTTTCGCTCGTCATGCGAAACGTCACGCCAAACGTCGTGCCCTGATGCATTGACTGCTTGATGGTGGGGTCAAACCCCACGCTGTTGAGCACCACGCCGCCATTCACGCCCACCGCAATGGCACGCCGGGCCGCCCCCACCTGTGCCGCTAATTTGCAAGGCGCGGCAGCGAGGGCTGTCAGGATGATTAAGAATAAAATGCGTTTCATCGCGTTTTGGCGATTTTATCAATTGTTTTGTCAGGTTTGTAATGTATGAGCCAGGCACTTTGGTTCACGTAGCCCCCATGCTCCGATTGCTTTGCGAAGCGGAGGTCGCTTTGCAGCAGCGGCAGGGCCTGCCGCTGCGTGCCGTAGGCCCTGCCGTAAGAGGTCAGACCGCTCACGAAGGTCAACGCAGTGTCATAGCCCAGAGGAGCCATGCGCGGCGACACCGCCAGGAAATCCGCTCCAAACCATTTCTTATAGTCGGCCTCAAACGCCATCGCTGCGCGGGTATAAGGATAGTAAAACGCCGTCGTTGCCACGTAGCTATCTGCCGCATACAGGCCCTCGCGCAAGGCAGAGTTGCTCGCCGCGCGGTCGAGCCAGGAGTCATAGCCGAGCAGCGCGAGCTGAGTGCCCGCCGGCAAGGTTTGGCATAGGGCGACGGTGAGGCTTTGCAGCCGCTGCTGCGTGTCAGCATCCGAGGCATCGGTGGCCAAGAGGTTGAACGTCCCTTTCTTCAATGCGCCCTTCACGGCCGTGAGGTCCGCATCGGCAGGCAGCGCCGTGGTTTTATAGCCGTCCAGAGCCAGGCGGTTTTTCAGAGCCGCCATTGCTCCACCCTTATCGGCGCAGGCGTCGCCCGGACGGTGCGTTAGGAAAATCACGTGCGTCGCGTCCTTATGAAAACTCGCCGCCACGAGTTCAGCCAGCATCCCCTCTTCGCTCTGCGCAGGCGCATTGAGCATGAAGAGGCGCGGGCACGTGGCCACCTGCTGCACCTTTGAAGAAAACGGTATCACTATTTTCGCGTCAGCGGGACTAAGTGCCACAACCTCGCTCCAATGGCTGGGATAGGCAGGGCCTACGATAAGGTCTGCGCCATGCACCCCGATGCGCTGCATCACGCCGCGCAGGCTCTCCGCCGAGGGTGGTTCTTCATACACGTGCACCCTCACGCTGCGCCCCTGCTTCTTCAGCTGCTGCAGGGCCAGCAGCATGCCGCGCACGTACTCCGCGCTGCGCGCCGCCACCACGCCGCCCTCCTGCAGCGGCAG
>SAMEA3663013__coassemble_534_pt1 | contig 28424 bp, 25 predicted proteins | sample SAMEA3663013__metabat2_low_PE_021 | metagenome-assembled genome bin SAMEA3663013 (sample SAMEA3663013) | pig gut metagenome | biome: pig gut; feature: pig-associated habitat; material: faeces | place: France | collected 2012
TGTAAAGAAATTTTGAAGGGCATCTTGCTCGGCGGCGGTGAGGCGGGGCGAGGTCCAAAGGGCATCGAAACGGTCGCGGAGGGGCGCGGGCGAAGAGTAGAGCTGCGTCAAGTCGCCGCGCCCGGGCAGGGCTTGCAGCGTCCGGCGCGTGCGGGCATAAGCCGTGTCGGCATGGCGCACGCTGTCGGCGCGGGAAAGGTCATCGCAGAGTTCTGCGGCGGTTCTCAAAAAGGAATGGTAAAGATTGTGGCGGTCGGGGTCGGCCACGCCGAGCGACATATAATTGAGCAGGGCGGAGTAAGCGTTGCTGAGTTCGGAAACGGCACGCCCCGTTTCCCAATCGCCCAAAGCGTTGGCGGCTTCGGCCAATGATGCCAAAGCGGAACTGAGGCGCGACTGCGCGAGTGCTTTCTGCGCATCGCTTATCAAATATGTTGAAGTTTTTGGGTCGGACACGATTTTAGTAAACGAGTAGACGAGTAGACGAGTAAACGGGTGACTACGCTCTATTTATGCGAAAGCGGACGGGGCAGGCGCATGGTATCGGCCATTTGCGGGTCAAGGCCGTAGTGGTTGATAAGAATGTCGGCGCAGCAATTCAGACCGCGCTCATTGATAGAGTCCACCGCCATGTTATAGCCTTTGATAATCATTTGCCATTTGCCATCGGGCAATGCCTGCTTGCCCTTTCGGCGCAGCAGGCGGCTGTGGCTCGTTTCGCTTTTCCCATCGGTGGGAAGCAGCGTATTACCGCGTGCCGCCGCGGCGGCTGTATAAGGTTCTGTGAGCATGGCAGCTGCGATTTGTCCCTGCGAAACCATGCACATACGAATGTTGAGGTCGTTGATTTGCGGCAAATATACCTTCTCTGCGCTCAATCCGTTTGCCTGCAACGTTGCTTCCAACCTTTCGAGGCTTTCGCTGCTGCGGGTGATGGCGATGTCGCGCCCGTCGAGTGCCTTGACATTTCTGATGCGCAAACCGCGATAGGCCACAAGCGTCCAAGCATCGTTGAGGGACAAGGCTGTTTCCCAGCCCTCCGCCGCTTTCTGTCCCGCGCGTTTGGCTACGAGGTGGTCGGAATAGACGATATCTGCCGCGCCGCGCGTCAACGCCGTGTCGCAGGCAAGTTGTGAGCGGTAAGGCGTCACTGCCACGTCCAGCCCGAGGCGGCGATAGATGCCGTGCGTTTCGGCGTAGAAGAAAGGCAGGCAGTCGAGGGTGGCCATTAGGGCAAGCGAGCAATCAACCTTTGCCGTGTCGCCCTGCCCTGCCCCGCCCCGCGCCGCTTCGCTGCCGGAAGAGTTGCCGCCGCATGAGGCGAGCATCAAAACCGAGGCGAGCATCAGGGAAAAGACTTTCGAGGGAAAGGACATCTTATATATAATATTGTCTATTGAGTTTTTATAAAAGAAAAGGCCAATAAGCCACAAGTGTTTGGTGTGGACTTATTGGCCTTATTTTAATAATGCAAGATTGGCGGGATATTAGCCCTTAATGGCTGCAATGCCGGGGAGCACTTTGCCTTCGATGGCTTCGAGGAGCGCACCACCGCCGGTAGAGATGTAAGACACCTTATCGGCCATGCCGAACTTGTTGATGCAAGCCACGGAGTCACCGCCGCCGATGAGGGAGAATGCGCCGTTGGCAGTTGCCTTGGCAATGGCTTCAGCAATGGCGCGGGAACCGCCCGTGAAGTTGTCGAACTCAAACACGCCGGCAGGACCGTTCCAAAGAATGGTCTTTGCGCCTTCGATGGCTGCTGCGAAGAGTTCGCGGGTCTTGGGACCTGCGTCGAGGCCTTCCCAGCCTTCGGGAATTTCGCCGGCAGGCACCACCTGGGTGTTGGCATCGTTGGAGAAGCTGTCGGCTGCCACGCAGTCAACGCCGAGCACGAGGTTCACGCCCTTTTCCTTAGCCTTCTTGATGATGTCGAGGGCGAGGTCGAGCTTGTCGTCTTCGCAGATAGAGAGACCTACGTGGCCGCCCTGTGCCTTTGCAAAGGTGTAAGTCATACCGCCGCAAAGAATAAGGTTGTCCACCTTGTCCATGAGGTTCTCGATGATGCCGATCTTGGTAGACACCTTAGAACCGCCCATGATTGCGGTGAAGGGGCGCTTGATGTTGCTGAGCACGTTGTCCACGGCCTGCACTTCCTTCTCCATGAGGTAGCCGAGCATCTTGTGGTCGGCATCGAAGTAGTCGGCGATAACGGCGGTAGAGGCGTGCTTGCGGTGTGCCGTACCAAACGCGTCGTTCACGTATACGTCGGCATAGGAAGCCAAGGTCTTGGCAAATTCCTTCTGGCTGGCTTTCATTGCCTTCTTAGCCTCTTCGTAAGTGGGGTCGGTCTTCTCGATGCCAACGGGTTTGCCTTCTTCTTCGGGATAGAAGCGAAGGTTTTCGAGCAAGAGCACTTCGCCGGGCTGGAGGGCGGCTGCGGCTTCGGCTGCTTTGGCGCAGTCGGGAGCAAACTTAACGGCAACGCCGAGGTGTGCGCTCACGGGCTCTACGATTTGAGAGAGAGAGAACTTGGCGTTCACCTTTCCTTTGGGCTTGCCCATGTGGCTCATGATGATGAGTGCGCCGCCGTCGGCAAGGATTTTCTTAAGCGTGGGCAGTGCGCCGCGGATGCGGGTGTCGTCGGTCACGTGACCGTTCTCATCGAGGGGTACGTTGAAGTCAACGCGAACAATGGCTTTGAGGCCTTTGAAATTGCAAGTGTCGATTGTCATAATATTGATATATTAATATTGTGTATAAGTTTTTCCGCACAAAATTACGAAAAGCGGCAGAAAGAAATAGGCAAAAGCCTTGATTAAATGTCTTCTACCGCAAATTTTCCAGGATATTTCCCTTCATAGGGACGATAGTAATCCATAATGAGGCGCATATCTGCCTCCACGTTGCCCGAGGGAACAAGTTCCTGGGTGCAGACGATGCGCTTGTTCTTATAGTCTATGGCGTAAAGCTGAATGGGCAACCCGGCTTTGAGGGCGATGAAATAGAAGCCGCGCTTCCACTTCGTGGCCAGCGAGCGCGTGCCTTCGGGAGTCACCGCCAGTTCGAAGCGTTCGGCTTTTATCGCCGCCTCAGCCACGCGGTCGGTGAGGCTCACGTGGCGGCTTCGCTCTACGGGAATGCCGCCCATGCTGCGGAAGAGCACGCCCATAGGCCAGAAGAACCATTCCTTCTTCATCAGGAAGCCTGCCGTGCGCCCGATGGAGTGGTAATAGAGCTCGGCGATGATGAAGTCCCAGTTGCTGGTATGCGGCGCCACGCAGATGATGCACTTGTCGCGGTAGGGCACCGTCATTTCCACCTGCCACCCCATTTTTCTGAAAATCAGGCGGCACAGACTCTTGAACATAGGCGCTTAGGCTTTGACTATTTTGGCGAAGATTTCTTCTGCCTTTGCATCGAAGTCGGCACCGATGTGCTTGAAATAGGCTTTCGCGTCGTTGGGTTCGACGTGGCAGGCGCGTGCCGTGAACTCGTTGTTGAGGGCAAGCGTCTCAGCCATGAGGCGTTCGAGCGTTTCGCGGTTGTCGCCGCCGCACATAGTCAGGGCCACGCAGTCGGCAAAGAGGTCGCCGCATACGTTATGCACGTGTTTCTTGAATTGTCTTTTGTTTGCCATAAAAATCGGGTTATTGTTAGTAAACGAGTTTACTATCCAGTTTATCTATTGTTTTATCAATTCTTGTCCTTTAAGGATAGCCTGCTCGTTGACGGGCAGGAGGTTGTGGTGGCGTTCGGGAAGGGTTTTCTTCAAGGCGAGCATCACGCTTTCCATCTTCACCACGGGGTGGATTTTCAGCAGTCCGCCGAGCACGAACATGTTGAAGCACTTCATCATTTTGAGTTCGGCAGCCGTTTCCATAGCCGCGATGTGATAGGCCGTGATGTCGGTGCGCGTGGGCGGTTCGAGAATGCCGAAGCTGTCGTAGATGATGTCGCCGCCGGGCTTCACCTTACTCTCGAACTTGTCGAGGGAGGGCTGGTTAAGCACGATGCAGGTGTCGTAGGTGCTGAGAATGGGCGAGGAAATCTTTTCATCGCTCACGATGACGGTCACGTTGGCCGTGCCGCCGCGCTGCTCCGGCCCGTAAGCCGGCATCCACGTCACTTCCTTTCCCTCCATAAGTGCGGCATAGGCCAAGATTTTGCCCATTGAGAGCACGCCTTGTCCGCCGAAGCCTGAAATCAATATTTCGTGTGTCATATTTTTTATAGTAGACGAGTAAACGAGTAGACGAGTAAACGAGTAGACAAGTAAACGAGTAGACGAGCGAACTACTTGCGCTGGCTGTCTTTAAGGTCGCCCACGTGGTAATATTCAAACATATGTTCCTCCATCCACTGGTTGGCTTTCACGGGCGAGAGTTTCCAGCCCGACGAACAAGTGGATACAAACTCGATGAGGTTAGAGCCCTTGCCCTCCATAGAGTTCTCGAAGGCGTGGCGTATGGCTTTCTTGGCGCGGCGTATGGCAGCCACGTTGTGCACGCTCTGGCGCGTCACGTAGGCAGTGCCTTCGAGCGTGGCGGCTATCTCCGTGAGTTTGAGGGGATAACCGTGCAACTGCGGGTCGCGGCCGTAGGGGCAGGTCACGGTTTTCATGCCCACGAGCGTGGTGGGGGCCATTTGCCCGCCCGTCATGCCGTAGATGGCGTTGTTCACGAAAATCATCGTGATGTTTTCGCCGCGGTTCAGGGCGTGGATAGCCTCGCCCGTGCCTATGCAGGCAATGTCGCCGTCGCCCTGATAGGAAAACACGAGGCGGTCGGGCCACAGGCGCTTGCAGGCGGTGGCGAGCGCGGGGGCGCGGCCGTGGGCGGCTTCCTGCCAGTCGATGTCGATGTATTTATAGGCAAACACGGCGCAGCCCACGGGACTGATGCCGATGGTCTTTTCCTCCATGCCCATCTCGGCAATCACCTCTGCCACGAGCTTATGTATCACGCCGTGCGAGCAGCCGGGGCAATAGTGCATATTCACATCGTTGAGCAACGCTGGCTTTTCGTAGACCAGATGCTCGGGACGGATTATTTCTTCGCGTGTCATAGTTTTTTTAGTAGACGAGTTGACAAGTAAACAAGTAGACGAGTTGATAAGTCAACGAGTATATATATAATATTGTATAGAGAGAACCAAATCACTTTTTCATGCCCGGCAGGCGCAGCGCCACCTCCGCCATCTTCACGATTACGGCAAAGAGGCCGAGCCAGTAGCACCACATGAGGTAGGGCTGCTGCTTCACGATGAGCAAACCCACCATTGCCACCAAGGCCATGAGAATGAATACGCTGTTGAGCACATTGCGGATGAAGAGGTTGCGCGTCATCTTCCTCCGCTCCGGCTCACGCTCGGGGTGCTTGAGGCGTTCGAGTATGTCGTTTTCCTCTTGCATCAGTCCACGAGTTTTTTAAGCGCGTCCACAATTTCGTCGGGACTGGGCACGATGCCGCCCAGTCGCCCATAGTGTCCCACGGGAATGCGTCCCTCGGCGGCGAGCTTCACGTCGTAGACCATCTGCCCGGCGTTGATTTCCACCACGAGCAGGCCCTTCACGCGGCGCGACAGCGCGGCGATTTCCTTTTCGGGGAAAGGCCAGAGGGTGATGGGGCGGAAGAGTCCCACCTTGATGCCCTGCGCACGGGCATTCTCCATGGCTTTGTAGGAGATGCGGGCAGCCGAACCGAACGCCACAATGGCAAGTTCGGCATCTTCGAGATTTGTTTCCTCAAAGCGTACTTCGTTAGCCTGAATGTCGCGATATTTCGCCTGCAAATGCTCGTTTTTCTTCTCCATTTCGGCGGGGTCGAGCTCGAGCGAGGTTATCACGTTGGGCTTTCTGCTTTTCAGCCCGTGCCCATTGGCAGCCCAGGGACATTCCTTCACGATTTCCTCTTCCGTGCGGCGGGGTTTGTAAGGCGGCAACACCACCTTTTCCATCATCTGCCCAATCACGCCGTCGGAGAGTATCATGGCGGGCGTACGGTATTTGAAGGCGAGGCTGAAGGCGAGGTCCACGAAGTCTGCCATTTCCTGCACCGAGGCCGGTGCGAGCACAATTACGTTGTAGTCGCCGTTGCCGCCGCCGCGCGTGGCTTGGTTGTAGTCGCTCTGCGAGGGCTGAATGGTGCCGAGACCGGGACCGCCGCGCTGCACATTCACAATCAGGCCGGGGATTTCCGCGCCCGCCATATAGCTGATGCCTTCCTGCATCAGCGCCACGCCGGGACTGGACGAGGAGGTCATCACGCGCTTGCCCGTGCCGCCGCCTCCGTAGAGCATGTTGATGCTCGCCACCTCGCTCTCCGCCTGCAGCACCACCATACCCGTGGTTTTCCACGGCTCAAGCGCGGCGAGCGTTTCGAGCACCTCGCTCTGCGGCGTAATGGGGTAGCCGAAATAGCCGTCGCAACCGCAGCGTATGGCGGCGTGGGCTATGGCTTCATTGCCTTTGAGCAAGAGTATTTCGTTTTCTTCTTTCATAGTCTTTTAAAAAAGTGCATGTAAATGAACTATATATATATGTGTGCTAATCTTCTTTCACCCTGTACACGGAGATGCACCCGTCGGGGCACACAATGGCGCACGAGGCGCACCCGATGCACGTGTCGTTCACTTCGCGGCAATAGGCATAGCCCCTGTGGTTCACCTCGTCGGTCGTCAGTGCCAGCGTATTCGTTGGGCATGCCACGACGCAGAGGTTGCAACCCTTGCAGCGTTCCACGTTTACGACAACGGCTCCTTTCATTTTTGCCATAGCAGTAAATCTTTTTCTTTTGTAAAAACGGCGAAAGGGACGGCAGCCGTCCGATGCTTCGGCGGTAGCAGTCCCCTTTTTCGCGGTATTTATTGGTTATACATGTCCTTGTTGTAAAAATCGAGAATGTCCTGCAACATTCTTTTGCTCTCGGCAGCGGGTCCTTCGGGGTCGAGCTCTTCCGATTTGAGGAAGCAACCAATCGCCTCTGTCCACTGCGAGCGTTTCATATAGGCGCGCCCTTCGAGATAGTAGAGCCTCGCCTTGTCCGCGCCCTCTGCGGCGTGCAGCCGGTGTGCCTTTTCCAGAGCCTCGGCGGTGCGTCCCGCCTCAATGTCGCGGGCAATTTCGTCAAACTTCTGTTGCATTTGCTTTTTCGATGTGAGCAAAATTACATCTTTCTGCGCAGAAACGCCAACTTTTCACCATCTTTTTTGCGCGGGCAAGAAATAAAGCGAGGGGTGCCTTTTAAGAATGTTCAAAATTATCGGCGCATTCCTCCGCCTCCTTCTTAAAGTATGGCAGTTGGAGGAATATCATTCTCATGTCCCCGGAGAACGGGTTGATATATATATGCCCATTGTATTGTGGTATTAACTTTGCGAAAATACGTATTTTCTCCGAATTATCCCTATTATCTGTAATTTATCGCCCGAAATGCGGAGACGATTTACAAAAAAAAAGCGGGCGTGCCTCACGGCAAACCCACTCCAAAAAAAATCATTACTATTAGCTTCTTGTTAATTATTATAAGGATTGTAGTTCTCTAAATCGGTGTCCCAAATAGGACTTTTGCTGCCCGTATCTACTTCCTTCTTGTTCGTCCAAACAGCATCGGTTTCTTTATCACCTCCATAAGATAACGCCAAAATTGCTGTTTCTGTGTGCAGGTCAAACACGTCGAAAGCAGGAGTTATATATATTTTTTTCATAACTTGAAGACTTGTTTTAAGGGTTTATTTTACGATTACTTTCTTTCCGCCGATGATATAGATGCCTTTGGCAGCATGGTTCACGCGTCGGCCGCTCAGGTCGTAAGCCGGTTTGTCGGCTTCTGGACTGGGTTGCATAATCTGATCGAGGGCGATGCCCGTTTCCATTCCGTCGAAACTGAGCACAAAGCCCTGCACGCCGCTACCCGTCAGGTCGTAGAATGCCTTGTTGGCGGGAATGCTTGTCACGCGCGAGGAGGGTCGGAAGAAGCCGAGGCTCTGCGGCGAGGCGGTCGACAGGCCGAACACGCGATAATTGTTCCTCGTATTATCGTTCAACTGAATTGCTGTGGTGGTGCCTGATATGTCGCCCGGCTCCACTGTTCCCGGTTCGTTGGAGATGGTGTAGGTCTGATCTACTAATGCATTGGTTCCGTCCTTCACAAGCACTACGCCCGTATTAGCAGGGATAATGTTATCGGTTGCCAAAGTCATTTCCACACTGGTCTGCGCATCGTTTCTTTGGCCGGTATACACTTTTGCATTGGTCACGGCTATGGGATAGTCCACATAGAGCGTGGTGTAGCCATTACTTTCAAAGGTGTTGTAGGTTATCAGCGTAGGGGGCAGGATTTGTGTGGCCGTGAAGGTGCTGCCGTTGTCGGCACCGCCAGTCCAATAGGCAAGGCGCGGATCAGAATTTTGATTGTTATACCAACGTTTGTTCATCTTATATGAAGACTGGCCGTGCTGGCTAATCGAGAAACCGCCGCCAATCGCAGATTGATTGTTTCCCGTCTGCTGAACATGCAAGTCCCACAACTCTGTATAGCCGGAGGACAATTCGCCAGTGCTGACATAGGGATTGGTATCGCGCCCGGTATTTGCGCCCATCGTAGTGGTTGAAATCAGCCTTCCCTTATTGAAGCGGTTGTAAATCTTAAAGCCTTCGTATGGGTTGCCCACGAAAGCCCATTGGTCGGCACTTGAAAGGCTGAAATCTTTATCTGCCGTTTTAAGCGTGATATAGTCTTGTCCCTCTTTATAGCGCATCACCGGCAGGACTTTTGGATTCGCATCATTATCTCGCCCTGCTGTCATCAAATACCACTTGGCATTTTCGAGCGATGTAGAGAAGCCTACGGGTGCGCTCCACGTAACGTTAATATCTACCTCTTGCCCCTCGAGGCTGGCTGACACTGTGCCCTCGGGCTTGGTTGCCGCGCAGAACGCAGGGGCTGTGGCAAGGTCGGGATAGGCATCGCCTGCCGTTACAGTCTTAGACTGCCGATAAATCTCCGAATCGTTGACGCGGTACACATAACTGAAGTTCACGGGATTTTGAATTTCCAGCTTATAGAAAGAAAGCAGTACGCCGCTAGCATTGGCGTCGAGACCTGTGTTCTCCCCCAGCTCCCAATAGCCAAGGTGCATTTTTTCATTGGTCGTTCCCGTACCGGTTCCGTTCACGTGAAAGAACGTGTCGGCGCCGTTGCCTTCGTATGAGCCGTTTGCTAAACGGACGGTAAAGAAAGACACGCCGGAAATGTCGACTTGGGTATTGAGCGCTAAATGTCCGATGTTGGCATCCGTATCGCTCGAAACTCTCTGAACATTGTGTTTGCCTTCGCCTCGAGCACCCATTTTTGAATAATACAAAGATGTCGATGCCGACTGAATCGTAAAGCTGCCGTCATCCTGCACTTCGAGATTCCACAGCATTTTTTTCATTTCGGTACCAGAAGTTATAGTTTGTCCCGAATACGTACTTATAGAATTCGTGCTCACGTATCCTGTATACCCCGTCGCGGCGGGTTCGTAAAGCAGACCTTGGCTACCTTTTGCCCACACATTAATTATATACACGCCCGAGGTGATACCGTTAATTTCACTCACCGGCGTAGAACTGCAAACATAGGTTTGCGCATTGGCTGCCGCATTGCCGAGCAGCAGGCTAAGCCCCATAACTAAAAAAATCCTGATTTTTCTCATAACAGCAATATTATTATACGCTAAATTTCTTGCAAAATTAGTTCTTTCTTATATAATAACAATTACCCCCCCCCGATTTTTAATAAGTTTAACTATATTTACAGCAAATGCGGGAAAAATGGAAAGAAATCGCAGCCACTTTTGGAGAGCAACACTCCCCGGGAACAAGGATTCCAAACTGACAGTGACGCTATACGTCACTCTTCGGCGACATTTTGAGATGCGCGAAAAATTATCTACATTTGCATTAGCAAAAGAGGAAGAGCACAGGCTTTTCCTCTTTTTGCGTTTTTAGCCCCAATTCCCTTATATGACCGCAAAAACTATCTTATATGAGCGTAAAAATTGTCTTATATGACCGTAAAAATTAGCTCCTTGATAGTTTTCACGAGCCCCTTTATAATTTTCACGAACCGCTTTTTGGCAACGAATTTCTTAAAGAGCGTTTCAATCTTTAACGCATCTAAATCGGCTTTTCTTAATTATTCCAAAATCTTTCCGCCACATTGTCTTAACGATTGCAAAGGAGATTGCCGCGCCCTGCGCAGAGAGGCATTTGCCTTTAACAGATTTTACAACGGGGCGGGCGGAGCATCAATTTCTTCGCGCAGCCTCATCAACTATTTCGGTTTCACCGGCATACACCTCCGCCTAACAGCGACTTATTTGCCCTGAAAATTGCGCACACACAAAAAAAAACGTAGATTTGCAAGTGGTAAACCTTAAGGTGGGTTCTATAAATTCCCACCGTAAAAATTTACAATAATGTTGGGTTGACGTTTTGTCATCTTTTGTTTTCTTTTCGGTCTAACCGACGCACGAGCGAGCGGAGAGCCGAGCTTGCTCGAGCTATTCCGAGCGAGGAGGAGGAAGGCTCGCCAAATCGTAAGTCTCATCGGTCACGTAGCCCGCTACGCTCCCTCTTCAACCGACGACAAGCCGAGAGCAATATCAAGCTTGCCTTGAATATTGCCGAGGCGCGAAGGAGGAAGGCGAAAGCCAACTTACAATTGATCCTCGAAAATAAATTCAAAATCTGCCAAAGCGAATTAATGGAACCCACCTTAAATCTATTCTATTATGACAACCGATTGCAACAACAACCATTTTAGCAGCCATGCCGAAAGCAGCACGGAGCAGCATTGCTCCCTTTCGCAACACCATGAAACAGACAACTCGCCAATCGAGGCGGGCATCGTTCAAGAGGAAACAGGGGTGAACGGCGTGTTCCAAGAAGCAAACCTCCCAGAGCAACCCATCGTGCTGCACGCTAAATATGGCCACTGCCATAGTACCGTCTACACCAAAGGGGAATGGGAATATGAGGAAAGCGACTTGGAAGTGAAGACGGGGCGGTTGGGCGACTTCATAGGGTTCTATGGTGTGAAGGTAGAGCGTATCGAGGGCGACATGATAACCTTGGCACACAGAGGCAGCACCTATGTGCTGAAGCCCGGCAAAAGCCTGCAGTTTTATGCCGAGATAGAGGGGCGCGAGTGGAGCGACGGCTGCGTTTACGACTACGATGATTACTCGCTAACGATAACGTGGGATTAGCCCACGAGATTTTTTTGCCAACGAATCACACGAATTCAATGATTGTAGAGATTTTGGACCGCTCTCGCTTGCATTCGTGAAAATTCGTGCGACCGAACAGGTCGCCATTTTAGTCATTGAATATGCTACTTTGCAACATCGGCGAGAAATGCCTTTTTTTACACGCGAAATGCATTACTGCGCCAGCACGCACAAAAAACATACTATCTAATACTCATCAATTCAAATCCTCACCTACTATGAAAAAATCCCTTACCCTGCTCTTCGCGGCACTCCTCGCTTTTGCCGCCGCGTGGGCCGACGAGCCGTTCCGAAAGCATCGGTACGACCTCTTCAAAGTTCTTCCACCTGCAGAAGGAAGCATCGTGTTTGTGGGCAACAGCATCACAGATATGCACCCGTGGGTGGAAAGTTTTCGCGGCGACGAAGGAGCCCTGCCCATCGTGAACCGAGGCAACTCGGGCACCTATTCCACCGAGCAGAGCGCTAACCTTGAGAGCTATTTGGTCAACAAGCCGGAGAAATTCTTTATGATGATCGGCACTAATGACATTGCCACCAGCGGCGGCTTAAATTTTGAGCCGGCACAGGTGCTCGCCTACGTCAAGAGCATCGTGAAGCGCGTTCACAAGCGCAGCCCGGAGACGCAGGTCTATCTCTACAGCATCCTCAACAACAACACTTCGAACCGCCCCGCCGAGCGCTGGCTCGAGACGAACCGTTTGGTGAAGGCATTCGTGAACGAGACAAACGAGGATTGGTTGAACTATATCGATCTCTACGACCTGCTGACCGACGTGGCTTCAGGCGGCGTTTGGAGCTACGACGGACTTCACCTCACTGCTGCTTCTTATCAGAAATGGTGTGAAGCCTTTTATGAGCGTGGGCTTTTGTTAGGCAATTGGGGTACGGTCCACCCGACTTATCCCAGCAATGCCTCCAGCTCCCAGCAGGACGGAGGATTAACTGGTTCCCACGGAATGCGCGCCACCTACTTCAGCCTGCTGCCCATCACCTCCGAAGATATCCTCTTCTTCGGCGACGAAGAAGTAAAGAACGGAGAATGGAACGAACTCTTCGGCAACCCCCACTTTAAGAACCGCGGTTCCGGCTGGGGATACGGCGGCCTGAGTCTGACCAACATGAAAAAACTCGTAGAAGCCACCTTTGCCCGGACAGAGGTTGACAAACTGCACCCGAAAGCAGTTCTGCTCTATGCCGGAACTTCCGAAGCCAATGGTTCTGATGACCTGGAAACCGTGAAGCTAAACTACATTCGGGTAATCGAAGCAATAATGGCCGAGGCCCCAGAGGCCAGAATCTTTCTAATCGGCCTCCACCCGACGAACAACGCCACCACGAATACCACCCGCATCGCCCCGTTCAACGCATTCCTCTCGGAGTGGGGACCGGACCAGGTGAAGTATATAGACTGCTACACGCCTTTCCTCAACGGGGACGTGGCAGACACCAAATACATCAAAAACACGAACTATCTCTACGGTCTGGGCTACGTCAAGATGGCTAACATCATCAAGGATGCCCTCACCACCTATTTCCCGGACGAAACCTTCAACGTGCTGACCGAAGAGGCCGCCGCCGAAAACATCATACAGGCAGAGCGCCGCAACGCCATCGGTCAGGCACTGACTGCCGGGGATATTGTCCCGTTGGGCGAAGGCATGGGACAATATGGCGAAGCCGGCATGGCTGCATTCAATGCCAAAGCAGAGGAGGCCTACGAACTGCTCACTCATGCCTCTATCTCTGAAACGGAAGCCACCAACATGGCAAACGCCCTGAACACCGCACTTGCAGAGGCTTTGAACCTGCCCGCCGAAAGCACGGAGAGCGAGGAGCACTGGTATCAGATGCGCTCGCTGCGCTTGCCCGACTATTACGTTTCCGCCACGGCTGCCGGCGCAGTGGGCGTCGTGGGCTCCAACAGCACCGCCGCCTCTGCCGCTTCGATGTGGAAGTTCGTGAAGCGCACGGACGGCACATTCGACATCATCAACCGCCAGCACGGCACGTATCTCAGCCCCGCCGCAGCCTACGACTCCCAAATCCAAACCGCCACGGCGCAGCCCGCGGCAGGCTGGACGCTGAGCTATGCCAACACGCAGGGCTACTACATCATCAGCAGCGGCACGGTGCAGCTCAATCAGACGCAGGCCGGCCTCAGCTATAAAATATACAACTGGAGTTCGGAAAGCAGCCTTGGCAGCGACCGCAGCGACACGGGCTGCCAATTCCTCATCGAAGCCGCCCCGGAGCCGGAAGAACCTGCCGGCGTGCTGACCTATACCATTGACAAGCTCAACGGCTCGCTCTACAACGGCACTACGGAAAACGCCCCGTACAACTCTGTCTGGAAAAGCACTGCCACGCCGCAGCTCACCTTCACGGCAAACGCCAACAACATGAACTGGAAGGACAACAACGTGCAGCTTTTCTCCGGCTCTTCGACCAATGCCACGTACACGCTCACCGCCCCCTCGGGCTACGTGATCGACAGCTACAGCTTCACCTTTGCCAACAACGGACACAGCACGGGCCTGACGCTCGCCTTCTCCGGCGGCCCGAGCTACACCACATCCACCACGGCGCAGACGCACAGCCAGACGGGCCTCTCCGAACCGAGCGTGGCGTTCACCCTTTCGGGAACGAACTTGCAGGGCGTTGTGCTTTCCGACTTCACGGTAAAAGTTAAGGCGACCGAACCCCTCTCGCTCCCGACTATCAGCACCGAGGGCGACGTGCATTGGTACTACATCACCAACGCTTCCACCAAGGCTTATTGCACGGGCAAGGTGATGTACTACGACAGCGCCATCGACCGCATGCGCTTCGGCGAGAAGGCTTTCTCGTCCGACCGCGTGTGGAGCTTCTGGCAGCAGGACGGAAAACTCGCCATTAAGAACTACGACGGAGTGTATGTAGGCACGGCGGGCAGCGGCACGGGCTCCAACACGCAGTTCGGCAAGAGCGACACACCCAATTATATATATACTATCTCCGAAGCCTACGACTATTATATCATCAAAGACACGGCCACGGAGCTCCATGCGCAGGAAGCCGGCGCGGTCATCGTGCGCTGGGCGGCTGCAGCCGACGGGGCCTCGCTCTGGAAGTTTGAGAAAGTTGACATGAGCCACCCCGAAGCCACCGTTGCCTCGACTACCGTGAAGCAGGGCAAGGTGACGACGGGCATCGGCAACAAGAACCAGCCCATCGTGCGCGCCGCTATCCGCGTGAACGGCGTGGAAGGCTCTAACGCGCTGCAAGCCGTGAAAGGCCGCGTAGTCGCCACCGACAAAGCCGACGTAGCCGCCGTGAAGGTATATATCGCCTCCAACGGCCGAGAGCTCTTCGTCGACGAAGAGGGCCTCATGGAATGGCGCGAGGGCAACGGCACGCTCTTCGGCTCGACAACCGACATCGCAACCGACGGCACGTTTACCGTGACGGGCACGCACGCGCTCACGCCAGGCGAAAACTACGTGTGGATTGCCTACGACATCGCTGAAACCGCCGCAGAAGGCCACACCGTGGACGCTGCAATCACGGCCTACACCATCGACGGCGCAGACCGCGCCGAGGCTAACGGCAACCCCGACCACGCCGTTACAATCTTCCTTTCTGAAGGTGCCGTGCTGATGCCTTACGACTGCGGCTCGCAGTACTATCGCATCCCCTCCATCACGACGGTGAAGAAGAAATTGGACGACGGCCGCATCGTGGACCGCCTCGTGACGCTCACCGACGACCGCTTGCAGCACAACGGCGACCTGCCCAATCAGGTATACGTGGTGGCGCAATACAGCGACGACCTCGGCAAGAGCTGGACGCAGCCCGTGCGCGTGGCTGGCACAGCCGAACTCGGAGGCGCATACGGCCACGGCGATGCCTCTATCGTGACGGACCGTACCAACGGCAACATCATCGGCATCATGACCTCCGCAGGCACTTACGGCCACGGCTTCTGGGCCTCCACCGCCGCGCAGCCGATGCTCTGGAAGACCATCATCAGCGAAGACGGCGGCGAAACGTGGGGCACGCCTGTGGACCACACTAAGAGCCTCTACGGAACGGGCAGCCCCAACGCCACGTGGAAGGGCGGCTTCTCCGGCTCGGGCGCAGCCCTCCAGAAGCGCGACGGCACGCTCGTGTCGAGCTTCGTGAACCGCCAGGCAGACAATTCGCAAAACTTCTTCTTCTTCATGAGCTTCGACCACGGACAGACGTGGAGCGTGCAGGGCACGAGCGGCACCACCTCGGCCGACGAGCCTAAGACGCTGGAACGCAACAACGGCGACCTCTCTATCTTCGTACGCGCCACGGGCTACAACTTCCACAACGTGACGAGCGACAACGGCCAGACTTGGCACTATGCGCCGCAAACGCGCTTCACCTCGGGCATCAGCGGCGTGGCTTGCGACGGCGAATACATGACGTGGTGCTCCACGCTCGACGGCAACCCCTGGAACATCGCCTTCGAAACGCTGCCCAACAGTTCGACAGCCCGCACCAACGTGAGCATCTGCCTGTCCACCGACGAGGGCGAAACCTTCGGCTCGCCCAAAACCATTTGCCCCTGGGGTTCAGGGTATAGCACCGCTGTCGTGCTGCCCGACGGCACGCTCGGCGTGTACTACGAGGAGGACGGCTACTACAACGCCAACAACTATGTGCTCCGCTTCGTGCGCATGAGCCTCGACTGGGCTTCCGACGGCCGCTATAAGTTTACGGAAGAACAGCCGTTCTACCCCATTCCCAGCGAATACACCCCGACGGGCATCAACTTTATCCCCGCCCCCACCCTGCCCCAGGACAACGCCATCTACGACCTCTCCGGCCGCCGCGTTTCCGACACCGCAGTGCCCGGCGTGTATATCAAGAACGGCAAGAAGGTTTTGGTAAGATAAAAGCCGCCCGACGGCATAATGCAAAAAAAGGTGCGCCGATTGTTTGGCGCACCTTTTTTATATTATTATATATATGTATGTCGCTTAGTAGCTCCTTGCCACGATGACGCGATACTTGGCGGGCTTGCCGCTCACCATGTCGTTGCCGAGGTTTTCCTGGCTGTAGCCGTAAGGCACGCAGCGGATAGTGGCCTGCGTCTCGGCCTTGATTTGCGCCTCGGTCTCGGCAGTGCCGTCCCACGGGCAGAGGAAGAAGCCGCCGTCCTTGACGCGCTCCTTAAACTCGTTGTAGTCGTTGCACTCGTAGATGTGCTCGTCGAGGAAGTTCTTTGCCTTTGTGTAGATGTTCTGCTGGATTTCCTCCAAGAGATTGGCCACGTATTCCTCAATGCCGTCGAAGGGCAGCGTTTGCTTTTCGAGCGTGTCGCGGCGCATCAGTTCGATCGTGCCTTCGCTCAAGTCGCGGCCGCCCATAACGAGGCGCACGGGCACGCCTTTCAACTCGTAGTCGGCAAACTTGAAACCGGGGCGCTTGTTGTCGGCGTTGTCATACTTCACGCGAATGCCCATCTTGCGCAGGCGGTCGGCCAGTGCGCCGAGCTTTTCGTTGAAAGCGTCCAGTTCGTCATCGCCTTTATAGATAGGAACAATTACAACCTGGATGGGAGCGAGGTGCGGCGGCAGCACGAGGCCGTTGTCGTCGGAGTGGGTCATGATGAGCGCACCCATAAGGCGCGTGCTCACGCCCCAGCTCGTGGCCCAAGCGTAGTCGGGCTGATTGTTCTTGTCGACAAACTGCACATTGAAGGCACGGCCGAAGTTTTGCCCGAGGAAGTGGCTCGTGCCGCTCTGCAAGGCCTTGCCGTCCTGCATCATGGCTTCAATAGTATAGGTGTCGAGCGCACCGGCAAAGCGTTCCGTTTCGCTCTTCACGCCGCGCACCACGGGAATAGCCAGCACATCGCGTGCAAAGTCGGCATAAACGTCGAGCATCTGGCGGGCACGCTCTTCTGCCTCCTCGCGCGTGGCATGGGCGGTATGGCCTTCTTGCCAAAGGAACTCGCTGGTACGCAGGAACAGGCGGGTGCGCATCTCCCAGCGCATCACGTTGCACCACTGGTTGCAGAGCACGGGCAGGTCGCGCCACGAATGTATCCATTTGCGGTAAGTGTTCCAAATCGTCGTTTCGCTCGTGGGGCGGATAATCAGTTCTTCCTCGAGCTTTGCTGCGGGGTCAACCACCACGCCGTCGCCCTCGGGGTTGGCTTTGAGGCGATAATGCGTCACCACGGCGCACTCCTTGGCAAAGCCTTCCACGTGTTCGGCTTCTTTCGAGAGAAAACTTTTAGGAATGAGCAAGGGGAAATAAACATTCTGCACACCAGTCTCTTTGAAACGCGCATCAAGCGCCTGCTGGATCTTTTCCCAAATGGCATAGCCGTAAGGCTTTATCACCATGCAGCCGCGCACGTCTGCCTGCTCGGCAAGGTCGGCTTTTACAACAAGTTCGTTATACCATTTTGAATAATCAACACTGCGCTTAGTCAGGTTTTTGAGTTCTTTTGCCATACTTTCTTATAAGGTATATATAAATATTGCCTGCAAAATTACGAAAAACTTCTTAAAAGTGCGATTTCTCGCCAAGCCAAAGCCAATAAATTCTCTTTGGTCTTTTGGCTTAACGAAATCGTTCGTATCTTTGCCGTGCAAAAAACCATTTATTCATTTATTACCAACCTAAAAACAAACAACATTATGAAAGGACTCAAACTCATGGTTTGCGCTCTTTGCGCAATTTTCCTCGTTTCGAGCTGTGACTTGACCAACAAGGCCAAAGGCGGTATGATTGGCGGTGCAGGCGGCGGCGCACTCGGCGCACTCGTAGGCGGCCTCATCGGCGGCGGCAAAGGCGCTGCTATCGGCACGGCCGTAGGCGGTGTAGTAGGCGGTGGCGCTGGCGTGCTCATCGGCAACAAGATGGACAAAGCCAAGAAGGCTGCCGAAGCTGCTAAGGCCCAAGCAGAAGTGCTCACCGACGCTCAGGGCACGCAGTACGTTAAGGCTACCTTCTCCTCTGGTCTGCTTTTCCAGACGGGAAAGTACGTTCTTAGCCCGACGGCAGCACAAGACATCAATAACTTCATCACCAACCTCAAAGCCGAAGACACGACTTACAACATCGCTATCTGCGGTTTCACGGACAACCAAGGCTGGAAAGGTGCCACGGCAGAGCAGAGCGTAGCTAAGAACCTCACGCTTTCCGAGCAGCGCGCACAGACTGTTCAGACGCAAATCGTTGCCGCCGGTTATCCCTCCGCTCGCATCGTTCACGTTAAGGGCTATGGCGAAAGCAACCCCGTTGCCAGCAACGCAACTGCAGCCGGCCAGGAACAGAACCGCCGCGTAGAAGTTTACATTCTCCCCAGTAAGGAAATGATTGAAGCTGCCAACGCACAGAGCAAATAAGCAGCCTCATAAACAAAAAACTCCATAGGGTGCGCCGCAAGCGCACCCTATTTTTTTTGCCTTTATTTGTCACAGAAGCAGAGGCAGCAGCAAATACCCGCTATACAGGTTTCTATAAATACGACAGATAATATTGATACTACATATTTGCATATATTCATTATCAATATTATCCCTTGGAGGACATGAGTAGGGCCGTTTTTAAAAACGCCCGTCCTGCAATTTGCCCGCAGGCCATCATTTCCTCTTCTTGCATTTACAGCCATTCATTAGCCCTTTCAAGCGAAACCTCCATGTAACCCTATGCAGCGCTTGCTATATGCGCTGCGTGTGACAGAGGGGAAGCATACGCATGGCTAAGAACTTAGAAGTAGCCATATCTGAGTGAAGCAAAATGCAACGAGGGCATCGACGTCACCAAAATATATGATGCAAAATATATCTGCCTCGTCCAACTTATCTGCTCGCTCACTCGTCTGGTTGCCTACTTATCTCTCGAAAAAAATAAATTTTAGAGTAAATTCCTGCCTGTTTATGGTAAATCAGCGTAAATTCATCGTCAAAACCAGTGCTTTTTCAGGCTAAAAGCCGCCTCCAATCGCCGAGAAGCGATTTTTTAGAGACAATACGCCGTAACGTAAAATCTTGCTTTTTCGCCTTATTTTCTGTACTTTACACAAAATTTCCCCTTTTGAGATTAGCGTAAAATCATTAATTCGGACAATCATGCGCAAATGCGCGAAATACGAGGATAATAGCAGGAATATCAAAATTCTCGTTCTTTTCTTAGCAGATAGTTTACTTTGGTGATTTATTTCTGCGCTTTTGTAAATTACATTTATTTCATAACTTTGCTGCCAGCTGTTCGATTATTTACCTCTCCATTCGTTTACCCTTACTTGTTTATTGCCATAAACGTAAATTCTATGGTTTACCAGTAATTGATTTACGTTTTAATATTCAATATTATACAAGCAGTGTATTTGCGCGTTATCTTGCTCAAAACCAACTATTATTCACGTTTTATTTATTAGATTTGGCGCAGGATTGCCCTCGGCGGTTGCATATTGCCTCCTTATATGGGGATAACCCGTACTTTACTGCCTTTATTGCACTAAAACCCAGCAGACACGTTTATTTTATTGAAGCAATTTATAGGGCTTGTTACGGTGATTTATGATATTGATTTATGAATTTACATCTTTAACCGCACCTTTTGTTTATCTTTATAAATTCACCATCCATTGTTTCGTAAATTCATGCTTGATTTTTGTGATTTACTTTCTTTGCTTATAAGAAAATTAATCTTTATCTTTGTAAAGCGAATGAGGAGGGGCGTTTTTGCGGCTTTTCCAAGTGCACATGGGAAGCAGGTGCGTTTTTTTCATCCGCCCTTCGCTCCCAGTTTTCGCTGGGGACGTTGGCACAGGAACCATACAGGGACAATATTAAGGCGGGTTCTATAAAATTCCATTTTTAAGAATGACCGAGATTACCTGCACGATCCAAAGTTGCCTTATGCTGTTACGGTTGCCGCAGTCACCAATGCGCGAGCCTGCCCTTCGCCCCTTTCCGAAAACGACAGCGCCCCACCCTATACATATTATATATATAGCGACCGCGCACTTTCTGCGCATACGCAGCAAACTGCATATTGCATACATATTGCAAAACGTAAATGCTTAGCATAAAAGCAAACGTGCCTACAAGCAAACAAAACAAAAAGTTAAAATATGAAAGAACGAATCCGTAGAATTATGGAAGAAGCAGGGATGTCGCAAAAGGAATTTGCCGAGCGCCTGAAAATCTCCCCCGCTTCCCTCTCCAACATCTTGGCTGGTAAAACGAGCCCCACAAATTACCACGTGCAGGCCGTGCACAATGCTTTCCCCGACATCAACATCAATTGGCTCTTCTGCGGAACGGGCGAAATGCATACCGCTCCCGCGCCGTCGCCGGAAGCGGACGAATTTGGATTTGCGCTTGAAACGGGCACACCGCAACCCGGCGTCGCCTCCCCCACTCCGACTGGCGGCATCTTAGAAACGCCCGCCGCCCCAACTGCACTTGATGCGCAGACCGCTCGTCCCGCAACTGCGCCGCAGCGTCCCTTATTCGCGCAAGAGTATGCATCAAGGCAGGAAAATGCTTACGCAAAGCCCACAGGATTTCAATTTTCCCCGACCACTCCCCAGCCGCCCGAAAAAAAAGAAAGGAGAATAAAGGAAATTCGCGTGTTTTTCGATGATGGAACCTTTGAAGTCTTCACTCCTTCTAACAAATAACATTCTAACAAACAACATATTAAAGAAAGTATCAAACAAAAAGCGCAGTCCCGAAAGACTGCGCTTTTTTTGACACGCCAGTTTGCGTGAAATAGAATTAAAGTAGGGGCGTTTTGCAAAACGCCCGCCCTGGATAACACGGAGCGAGCTGCGCCCTCGCCCGGACAATCCGGAAAACCCGGAAACTATAAACAAGGAGAACAATGCAAAGAGAATCAAGCAATATTCAAAAGCGTGGTACGAGAAAATGCAGATGATTTGGCGCGACCGCCTCGACGCAATGAATATTCGAGACACTGGCAAGGGCTACAAGCGCGGCAATGGCGGCGACCTTAAATTTCTAGGCAAAGATTATCGCAAAGAGCATAACCTCGGCAAGGCCCGCGAGCCGCGCCCGTGGTTTAGCAAATCGTGGTACATATCGACGCAGGTAATCAAAGACGTATATGCAAGATTTGTAGGCGACCAGTTTGTGGGGATAATGGATAATTTAGGGAAATAGTTGTACGGGAAGGAAAAGGGCAGTATCTTTGCAATGAACAACTAAAACCTTTCGGAAAGATGACATTCATAATTTGGACGCTTATTATATTGTCTGCATTATTCGGTATGCCCGAACTTTCTATAATACTTATTATATTGGTGGTTATTTCAAAATTAGTGAAGACTAACAATAAGGACGACGATGATTACTCAGGATATGTGACTTAAAAATTTGTCTTTTTCTATACGAGATAAAAGCCTTTTATTTGCACAAACAAGCAAATAAAAGGTTTTTTGTATATGGACACTTCACGCATTCAAGAGATTAAGTTTACAACTCCTTCTTTAACTCTTCATACAAATCTACTGGCCCCAAATGCCAATATTTGGTACGCTCCAACGATAGTTTCTTGTACAATTCTGAATGATAGATGCGTGTGAGGCAGTCTTGCAGAGAGTACCCGTAATCATCGTGCAGGTATTCCACCAACCAGTGTATTTTCCCCGGCAGGAGTCAAATGGAGATTATCTTGATTTATCGCAATCATATCATTTCACGATTTTCTTTGATTCTATAAATTTCAAGCTTGCCAGTGACTTCTCTGTGTGGAAAAGATACTGATCGACCAATTTGTAAGTCTTGAGTTCTCTAATCAGCGTTTCTATGCCGATGGCTACCGATTCATACAGACCAAACCACAGATATACCCTGTCGTTGGCTACTGGACCATATACGATGTCGTAGTCGTGGGTAAAGTCTATTTGAGTTCGTTTTCAACAGACGTTTTTCTTTGACATTTTCGGCTGCGCTCGGCAATTCAAGTAAACTTGATTGCGCTCACTTGCACGAAAATTCTCGCCATGGCAAAGTTCGAGTAAACTCGACTTTGCTCATCTGGCTTAACGAAAACATTTCATTTCTTGGATGCTTTTTTGTTAAACTTCCATATGATATGGAGCATGATGTTCCTCGTAATCGTATTGTTTACGGTTTCCACCCGTCCTTGTGCGTTAAGCGTTCTGCGTACGGCACTGAGCTGGCCGAGCAAATCATGAGCGGATAGTTTCAACAGCCATGCCTTTCGCTTATCAATGCAACGGCTCAAATTCACATTCCACACCCATTCGTCCGTATTCATTGCCCGATTACTATAACCACGGCGCATAAACAGATTCATATCTGTATTTAAGTCAATGCTAAACAGTAGCGGTGCATTGAGGCTAATAGTGTACAGGAAGTCCACTTGACTGAGTGTTTCAAATCCTTCTTGTGCGGAAGTGAGGCGTTCCCAATCGGCTGACGCCTTGAATGAAGCGTGCCACTTAGAATAACGGTAGTCAATACCGGCATTGGGGGAAACGTGTAAATTGTGTACGATGCTTTTGTAAAAATCGGCGGTTGTCTTTGTGTTGGCGAAATCGACACTGCGGTTCAGGCTGACATTGGTACCTATATTAAGAAACCAATGCTTTTCCTTATCAACGGATTGGCTTATAATCCCCGTAGCTCGCAATCCCCGGTTTCCGTCTATATTCCAAGGCATATAAATATAACCACCATTTTGTGGATTAAATTGGCGCAACCGGCCTATGGCATTATCAATAGTGTGCAGATAGAGTCCCAAATTCCATTGACGCATTTTTTCCTGTTTAAATCCACGCCACTGTACCGAACAATAGTATTCGTAGGAAGACTTTAAAGAAGGGTTACCAAGGAAGACAGACAAAGGATTACTGTCATCGCATACATCAAGCATTAATGTTTGTGACGGTGACTTATGCTGCATACTGAAGTTTAACTCCACGCCCTTTAGCTCGAATGTGATTTGTGGCCATGTATATATTTCTTTCCGAATATGTGGTTGCGTTGTTTTCGGACGCCATTCGTTCAGGCGTTCGTAGGTGATGTTGAGCGGAAGACGGGTTGATACTTGCAGATTTTCCGTTCGGTAATACCACCTTAATTCTGCTGAATTACATCTATAAAAGTGGGTACGGTGGTAACAGTTCAGCGAATCGACACAATGCTCATATAAATCAGCCGCAGAAGGAAGCAGTCCGATGGCGGCTTCATCTGGCATCCATTCATCTCCCAATTTATCCAATCTGTAAAGCATACGCTCCGAAGAACTGAATTCTTGCGTGTATCTATAAGTAAAATACAATTTATTCTTTTTACGCATCCTTGATATATCTATGATAGGATATTCGGCTATGATTCCATACATATAGCTACTCCCCGGTCGATTGTCGTAACGATTGCGCTTATCGGCGGTTCCGCCGGCAGCAAGGAGCTTGTAGTGCTGCATATCATAGCCCCGCTCATGGCTGTATTTGTAACGCGCCTGTAAGCCAAGCGTATTCATGTGCAAGGCTTTAAGGCTGATTCTTGTGTCTGCATTTCCGCTTGTACCCCATTTATGTGTACGTCCAAGGTCCTGAGTGGAAAGCAGATTGAGAAAGTCCTCGCCACAGTCATTTGCAACGATAATTGAATCCAACCCTTCACGGCCCAACAACCTGTTTCCTTCGGCAGAACGGTAATACCCATGCCTTCGGTCGTAAGAATAAGAAAAACTCGGAGAAAAGCGTATGTATGTTTTAGGCAGAGCAAAAGTAAAACCATTGCTCCAATTTACATAGGTGTTCTTGTTTCGCCGTTTCTCCAACGAAGTAGTGTAAGACGAATTTGCTTCCGGAAGAAACGACGTTGCAGATGTGAATCGCTCCAAATCCCCATCGTCCATTCCCGTTTTGAGCGTGGACTGATAACGAATATTTCGGTTGCGATTTTCCACAAAGTAAAAAGCACCGGCCTCTGCCATTTTCGTCATCCCTTCTTTCTTCATGTTTTCTTCCCAGTTGCCGGAATCAGTCTGCGGACTACCGCTCATATTGACATTATTCCCCGTGGCATAGAGGGCTATCCGCGATTTGTCGGAAAAGCGCAGCCCGAACAGACGTGCCAACATGGGCTTTGATTGATATACCGAATGGGCCAACTCGGCATTGGCAATATAGCTCTGTGCATACTGTGGTTTCAGGGCCACATCCAGCACCCAGGGGTCATCCATGCGCGGTCCCTTTTCGTCGGGTGAGCGCGTCAGGTAAGCATCATCTGGCGTTTTTTGATAAGTCTTTACCTTGTTTACCATATAGGCAGGAAGGTTTTGCAGGGCTACTTTGGGGTCACCGTTGAAGAAGTCCTTTCCATTAACCAACAGGCTGCTGACGAAGTGCCCGTTTACCGTGATGCACCCCCCCCGATTCCAGGCGCACACCGGGAAGTTGCCTGATGAGTTCGTCAAGCATGGAGCCTTCTGCCAGTTGGAAAGCATTGGCATCATAGACGAGCGTATCACCTTTCATCACCATCATGATTCGCGAGGCTGTCACTTTCACTTCATTTAAATTATGAATCCTTTCTCTATGTAATCGTATAACCCCAATATTGTGAGCCACTTCACCGTGTTTCGCTTCCGAAGGGAGTATGTTCAAGTCATAATATAATGTTTCATATCCTTCACTTTCTACGCGAACGATACGCTTGAATGGCAATGTTGCGTGACTATTGTCGTAAACATACGTATACCGTTTTATCACATCGCCTAAAATCGTGATACGCCTAAACGTATCGACTTCGGTACTGTCGATTGTAGAAATGAGAGACACACGGGCCTGTGTGAGTGTGGATTCCGTAATTGCGTCAATAGGATTTACCGTCACAGACAAATAAGCCTTTTGAGCAAAGGCCATGACGGAAGAACAAAGCATGATTAGAAATGTGACTTGACGTATATACATAATTTGTTTTTTTGAAATGGTTAAGCAAGCACTGTCAAATCCAGACACCTTCAATCCACCAATTTCGAATTCGCAATAACACGAAACACTGGTGGAGGTAACCGAAGCTTTGCAAGTGCCAGAATAATCAACACCCTCCACTGGAAACCGTACAGGCTGCATGTGTCATAATTATACTTTACTAACGCTATAATTTATTCTTTCTTTTTTTATTAAACTTCCACGTCAGAGAAAATAGGACATAGCGAGCTTCTGCAGGAAGTTGAACTTCAGGTCGTGCTGCGTACTAATGGAGAGGTTGCTGCTATTCGTGCAACTGGAAGTCACATTGTAGACATCGCCACCGGGGATGAAGTTGGTGGAGCTACCGCCCCATGCGTTCTCATTATCGGTGTAGGTTACGTCCGCGTTGCCAGACAACTGGAAGCGGTCGCGCTTGTCGAACACGGAATAGTCCAAGCCACCGCGCTTCGTAGAGGTCAGTCCGCCTGACACGTCGAAGTCACCCCATCCGCCGTTGCCGTCGGGCTTGCGGCGGTCGTTCACATTGTTGAGGTTGCCAAAGAGGGAGAGGCGCGACTGCGGCGTGTAGCGCATGGCAAAGAAGCGGCCCAAGTAACGGTTCTCCGTACCATAACCCGCTTCTGCATTAACCAACCAGCCGATGGCGTACTGCCTTTTCAGTTTCACGTCCATAACAAAGCGGCCATCGTCCACCTTGCGGCCCAGCAACTTACTTGTCTCGCTTTCTTCTGTATACACTTTCACTTGATGCACCATATAGGCGGGCAGGTTGTCGAGCAGCACGGTGTTGTCGCCCTTGAAGAAGTCGCGCCCGTTGAGCAGCAGGCTCTCCACAAACTTCCCGTTCACCATGATACGCCCGTCGGGCTTCAGTTCCGCGCCTGGCAGTTGCGCCACAAGTGCGTCGAGCATTGAGCCTTCCTGCAATTGGAACGCATCGGCGTTGTAAACCAGCGTGTCGCCCTTCGTGTAGAACTTCACCTTGGTGGCTGTAACGACAGCCTCGTTCAACTGCTTGTCAAACATCTTCTGCGAAGAGCGTCGCATAGGTATGTCCCAAAGATAGATTTCTATCGGTTTAGATTTCCATACTAATTTAGCGGCCTTATATACGGTTTCATATCCCTTGGCTTCCAGTTTCACGAGAAAATGACCGGTCCCCGTCTGCTCCGGAACCTCAAAGTCGAAACACGTGCGAATTACACCGTTTCCCTGATCCGTATGTTCATAGCTTTTAGTGGTCATCATCACGGTACTGTCGAGTCGGAGCAACGAACATTGCACCTCACCGTTAATAGCCTGACGCGTGAATGCGTCAACAATGGTACCTCCAAAGTTCACAGGAACTTTCTGCGCAATAACGGAGAAAGAAATAAAGAAAAAAAACAGTACGATTTCTATTCTCTTCATTACTTTGCTTATTTTATGGATTTACGACTACAAAGATTGTGCAAACCGAGAACAGAAGAACGTGTTCTTATGCCGAGGTGCAGCCAATCTTCGCAACCATTCGATTGCAAAACAACAAAAAACAGCATAAAAAACGACTCGGCGAAGCCCGGAAACAGGTCGCCGAGGGTGCAACTCTAAAACTAGTTAAAGAAAAATCTGAAAATAAAGGCTCAAACCGCAATGATTTGAGCCAAAAACGTGTGTTATTTCTCTTTGCCGAAGGTGAGTTGACTGCGTCTTATTCCTTCTTACGAGGCATAGTGCAAGCACGCTTGCCCTCTGCTCTCGTTTCGTACGTCATTTCCTTGCGGAGTGTGCTCAGATAGCTGGGTGTGATGTTGAGGAACGAGGCGATGTCCTTCAGCGAGAGTATCTGCACCACCTGCGGACAGCGGTCGATGAGCCGACGGTAGCGGCTGCGGGCGGTGTAGCGGTAGTGGTCGAGGTCGCGCCCATAGACCATCTTGAACAGGTTCTTCAGTATCCGCACGTTGTGGAGCATCATCTTCGGGTCGCTGTCGAACAGTGCTTGCAGCTCGCGTCCGCTGATGATGCGCACCTCGCAGGGCATATCCGCCTTGATGCTCACCTCCGACACCTCGCCGTCGAGGCAATAGGGGAAGTCGGACACGAACTCGCCCTCGAAGGCGAAGCCCGTGCAGTATTCCTTGCCCTCCTCGTTGTTGTGCACCATATACTTGAAGCAGCCCCGCTCCACGAAGGCCACCCACTGTGCCGGCTCTCCCGCCTCCTCCAGCGTCTCGCCCCGCTCGAACGTTCGCCGTTCCCCATGCTCCATGCAGTACTCTCGCAGGAACTCCAAATCGAGTCCCTCCTTGTATGTGTTGAAGTGCTTGTTTGGTTGATGGGTCATAATGAAAATTCCCTTTTGTAAGTGCAAAAATACAAAAGTATACCGAATGGGCCAACTCGGCATTGGCAATATAGCTCTGTGCATACTGTGGTTTCAGGGCCACATCCAGCACCCAGGGGTCATCCATGCGCGGTCCCTTTTCGTCGGGTGAGCGCGTCAGGTAAGCATCATCTGGCGTTTTTTGATAAGTCTTTACCTTGTTTACCATATAGGCAGGAAGGTTTTGCAGGGCTACTTTGGGGTCACCGTTGAAGAAGTCCTTTCCATTAACCAACAGGCTGCTGACGAAGTGCCCGTTTACCGTGATGCACCCCCCCCGATTCCAGGCGCACACCGGGAAGTTGCCTGATGAGTTCGTCAAGCATGGAGCCTTCTGCCAGTTGGAAAGCATTGGCATCATAGACGAGCGTATCACCTTTCATCACCATCATGATTCGCGAGGCTGTCACTTTCACTTCATTTAAATTATGAATCCTTTCTCTATGTAATCGTATAACCCCAATATTGTGAGCCACTTCACCGTGTTTCGCTTCCGAAGGGAGTATGTTCAAGTCATAATATAATGTTTCATATCCTTCACTTTCTACGCGAACGATACGCTTGAATGGCAATGTTGCGTGACTATTGTCGTAAACATACGTATACCGTTTTATCACATCGCCTAAAATCGTGATACGCCTAAACGTATCGACTTCGGTACTGTCGATTGTAGAAATGAGAGACACACGGGCCTGTGTGAGTGTGGATTCCGTAATTGCGTCAATAGGATTTACCGTCACAGACAAATAAGCCTTTTGAGCAAAGGCCATGACGGAAGAACAAAGCATGATTAGAAATGTGACTTGACGTATA
>SAMEA3663013__coassemble_542_pt1 | contig 27727 bp, 16 predicted proteins | sample SAMEA3663013__metabat2_low_PE_021 | metagenome-assembled genome bin SAMEA3663013 (sample SAMEA3663013) | pig gut metagenome | biome: pig gut; feature: pig-associated habitat; material: faeces | place: France | collected 2012
GTGGCGGCGCGTGCGCCCCAGCCTGTCGGCAGGGCGCGTGCAGAGCGTGGCCGTGCGCCTCATCGTGGAGCGCGAGCGCGAAATCGCAGCCTTCAAGGAGCAGAGCGCTTACCGCGTGAGCGCCGTGTTCACGCTCGGGGATAGCGGAAAGGAAGTACGCGCCGAACTCGACCGCCGCTTCAAGACGAAAGCCGAGGCTGAGGCATTCCTGCTCAGTTGCAACGGCGCGGCATTCCATGTGGCAGGGGTGGAAACGCGCCCCATGCACCGCACGCCCGCGCCGCCATTCACCACCTCGACCTTGCAGCAGGAAGCCGCACGCAAGTTAGGCTTCAGCGTTTCGGCCACGATGCGCGTGGCTCAGACGCTCTACGAGGCGGGTCTCATCACCTACATGCGTACCGACTCTACCAATCTCTCCGCGCTGTGCCTCAACGCCTGCGGCCCCGTCATCGAGGAGAGCATGGGCAAGGCATACCACAAGCGCCGCACCTACCACACCCACACCAAGGGAGCGCAAGAGGCGCACGAGGCCATTCGTCCCACCGACATGCGCCGCGCCGAGATAGAAGGCACGGCACAGGAACGCCGCCTCTACGCCCTGATCCGCAAGCGCACGCTGGCCTGCCAGATGGCGGACGCGCTGATTGAGAAGACCACGGCGGTGATTGCCATCGACGGCAAGCCCGAAACGTTTGTGGCCAACGGCGAGGTCGTGAAGTTCGACGGTTTCCTGCGCGTCTATGCCGACAGCCGCTATGCCGGCGACGGCGAGGGCGATGACGCTCCCGGCATGCTGCCTCAGATGTCGGAGGGCGAAACCGCATGCGCCACGGAGATTTCGGCCCGCGAGCGTTTCTCTGCCGCACCGGCACGCTACAACGAAGCCTCGCTCGTGCATAAACTCGAGGAACTGGGCATCGGCCGCCCGTCGACCTACGCGCCCACTATTTCTACCATCCAGCAGCGCGGCTATGTGGCCAAGGGCGACAAGGAAGGCTCGGAGCGCCCCTTCACGGTGCTCGTCCTCGCCGGCGGCAAGGTGCAGGAGGCTACACGCACCGAGACGGTGGGCAGCGAGAAAGGCAAGCTGATGCCGACCGACGTGGGGCTCGTGGTCAACGACTTCCTCATGGAAGCCTTCCCGGGCATTATGGACTACAACTTCACCGCCAACGTCGAGAAAGAGTTTGACGAGGTGGCAGAAGGCAAGAAAGACTGGAAGAAACTCATTCAATCGTTCTATAAAGATTTCGAGCCGGACGTGGAACGCTCGCTCGAGCAGCAGTCTTCCCACAAGGTGGGCGAACGCAGCCTCGGCACCGATCCCGCCAGCGGCAAGCCCGTGGTGGTGAAGATAGGCCGCTTCGGGCCAATGGCGCAAATCGGCGAGACAGGCGAGGAGGAAAAACCGCGCTTCGCACGCCTCGCCGCTGGGCAGAGCATCGAGACCATCACGCTCGAAGAAGCCCTCGACCTCTTCAAACTGCCGCGCGTTTGCGGCGCGTTTGAGGGCAAGGACATCGTGGTGTCGACGGGACGCTTCGGCCCTTACGTGATGCACGACAAGAAGTTCGTGTCTATCCCGAAAAACATCGACCCACTCGAAATCACGCAGGAGCAAGCCATCAACCTGATTGTGACGAAGCGCAACGCCGAGGAGCAGTCTATCCTCAAAACTTTTGAGGAGCAGGAGGGGCTGCAAATCCGCACGGGTCGCTTCGGCCCCTACATCGCCTGCAACGGCAAGAACTTCAAGATACCGCGCTCTATGGCTGAGCGTGCCTCAGAACTGACAATCGAGGAGTGCCGCAAAATCATGAGCGAGCCGCCCAAGAAGAAAGCGAAGAAATAAAGTTTTTTTTAGTAGACGAGTAAACGAGTAAACAAGTAAACGAGTAAACAAGACAAGTTACTCATATAATATATTATATAACACTTCTGTCTCGTCTACTAATATACTAACCAATACCGATGAAAAGCATTATCCTCTTAGGCTACATGTGTGCCGGCAAGACCACCGTGGGGCGTGCCGTGGCCAAGAAACTAGGCTGCACGTTCTACGACTTGGACTGGTACATCGAGGAGCGTTTCCATACGAAGGTGGCGCGTATCTTCGCCGAGGAAGGCGAGGCGCGCTTCCGCGACCTCGAGCGCCGCATGCTCCATGAGGCGGCGGAGTTTGAGAACGTGGTGCTGGCCTGCGGCGGCGGCACGCCGTGCTTCTTCGACAATATGGACTATATGAACTCCGTGGGGCACACCTTTTATATGAAGGCCTCTGTCCAAACGCTCTGCGACCACATCGGCATGAGCCGCGGCGAACGCCCGCTGCTGAAAGGCAAAAGCAGCGAGGAACTCAAAGAGTTCGTTGCCGCACAACTCGCCGAGCGCGAGCCCTTTTATAGCCAAGCACAAGAAATCATAGACGTGAACGTGCTTGACTCTTTCGACAAAATCGACCACGTAGCCGACCTTATTTGCGAGCGGCTGTAATATCATCATCCATCTATCCCACACAACCTTACTGCCAATGAGAAAATGGAGAATTGAAGATTCCGAGGAACTTTACAACGTGAAAGGCTGGGGCGTTAACTATTTCGGCATCAATGAAAAAGGGCACGCCTACGTGTCACCGCGCAAAGACGGCGTGAAAGTAGACCTCAAGGAAGTAGTGGACGAACTCAACTCGCGCGACATCACCGCGCCCGTCCTGCTGCGCTTTCCCGATATCCTCGACAACCGCATCGAGAAGACCGCAGAATGCTTCGACCGCGCCGAAAAGGAGTACAACTACAAAGCCGACCACTTCATCATCTACCCGATTAAGGTAAACCAGATGCGCCCCGTGGTTGAAGAGATTATCAGCCACGGCAAGAAGTACAACCTCGGCCTCGAAGCAGGCAGCAAACCCGAACTGCACGCCGTGCTGGCCACGAACATGGACAGCGACAGCCTGATTATCTGCAACGGCCACAAAGACCAGAACTTTATAGAACTTGCGCTCTTGGCACAGAAAATGGGCAAGCGCGTGTTCCTCGTCATCGAAAAGATGCCCGAACTCGTAAGCATTGCCCGCGCCGCGCAGAAACTCGGCGTGCGCCCCAACCTTGGCATACGCATCAAACTCGCCTCTTCGGGCACGGGCAAGTGGCAGGAGAGCGGCGGCGACGCCTCCAAGTTCGGCCTCAACTCTGCCGAACTGCTGCAAGCCTTGCAGACGCTCGACGAAATGGGCATGCACGACTGCCTGAAACTCATCCATTTCCACATCGGTTCGCAAATCACGAAAATTCGCCGCATCTCCACCGCCCTGCGCGAGGCGGCGCAGTTCTACGTGCAGCTCCACGCCATGGGTTTCAACGTGGAGTTTGTGGACTGCGGCGGCGGCCTCGGCGTGGACTACGACGGCACGCGCTCAAGCAACTCCGAAAGTTCGGTGAACTATTCTATCCAGGAATACGTGAACGACTGCGTCTATACCTTTGCCGACGCAGCCAACAAAAACAATATCCCCCACCCCAACCTCATCACCGAAGGCGGCCGCTCGCTGACGGCGCACCACTCCGTGCTTATCCTCGACGTGCTCGAATGCGCCTCGATGCCTTACATGCCCGAGGACTTCCAGCCAGCCGAGGGCGACCACCAGCTTGTGCGCGACCTCACGGAAATCTGGGACAAACTCTCCTCGCGCTCCATGCTCGAAGACTGGCACGACGCACAGGATATCCGCGACGAAGCGCTCGACCTCTTCCGCCACGGTATCATCGACCTTAAAACCCGTGCGCACATCGAAAGCCTCTATTGGAGCATCACGCACGAAATCTCCGACCTCGTGCACCACCAGAAGCACGTGCCCGACGAACTGCGCAACCTCGACAAGACGATGGCGGATAAATATTTCTGCAACTTCTCGCTCTTCCAGTCCATGCCCGACTCCTGGGGCATCGACCAGCTCTTCCCCATCATGCCCATCGCGCGGCTCGACGAAAAGCCCACGCGCTCGGCAACCTTGCAGGACATCACCTGCGACTCGGACGGCAAAATCTGCACGTACGTCAACTACAACCAGCAAACGTCGTACCTCCCGCTGCACCCCATACGCGAGGGCGAGCATTATTATATCGGCGTATTCCTCGTGGGTGCTTACCAGGAAATCCTCGGCAATATGCACAACCTCTTCGGCGACACGAACGCCGTGCACATCACCATCGACGGCGACGACTACAACATCGAGAAGACCATCGACGGCGAAACTGTTGCCGACGTGCTCGAATACGTGCAGTACGACCCCAAGCGACTGGTGCGCCGCCTCGAAACATGGGTGAGCAAGGCCGTAAAGGAAGGCAAAATCACGATTGAGGAAGGCAAGGAGTTTATCTACAATTACCGCTCCGGCCTTTACGGATATACTTATTTGGAATAAATCATCCCTTTTTTCATGCGAAAAATCTCACTGCTCCTCATCTGCGCCCTCTGCGCCCTCGCCGTTTCTGCGAAAGGCAAGAAGGCAAAGGTCGTTAAGCAACCGGCGGTTGCCGCGCTGATCAACGGCAGCACCGCCCCCGTGGCTGTGACGCTGGCCGATACCGCCACCGTGCTGCATTTCGTAAAACCTTTTTTCTGGTCGTGGGGCATTATGGGAGAGGCCGCGCTCGTATGCGACGGCAAGGAATACAAAGTCCGCAGCGGCAAATGCTTTAAGCGCAAAACCGTGGTGCCCGACTGGACACAATATATTATTAAGGACGAAAAGAACGACCGCATCTCCATCGACCCGAGGGCGGTGAGCAACGAGGTGGTCTCAGCCATGCCCATTGTCTTTAACCAGCTGATGCCCACCGTTGACCTGAAAGACCGCAGCGCGGTGCAGGACTCTATGGTGCTTGTGTTCGAACCGCTGCCCAAAAACGCAAAAACATTTGACTTCATTGAGGGAAAAGCCAATGACTGCTGGCAGGCCTACGGCATCCGCCTCGACGGCAAGCAGTACGCCCCCTCAACCTTTACGCCCGAGCCTGCCGCGCCCGCCACGTTCGGCCCTTACGACGGCAAAATGCAACGCAGCCGCATCTTCATCAAACTTTTGGGCGACCTTTCGGAAGAGGCCTTGAACAGCATCGACTTCTCCCTCCACACCTTTGGTTCTTACACGCAGTGCTACCCGTTTTATAGAATCGTAGCCGACAGCACCGCCGCGCCCGACAGCCACACAAAGGTCATTACCCTCGATGCCTGCTATCCGTTCAATGCCAACATCAGGTCGGGACTTACGAACTTCGAGATATTCGTAGAACCGGGCAAGGACCTCACCATTGCCATCGACGTGCCAGCGCTGACACGCAGCCTCAACGGCGATGCCTCCGCAGATTTCATTCGTTTCTGCAATCCTTACGCCGCACTCTGCGAGGATTATTTCACCCGAAAATACTTCGGGCAAATGACGAGGCAGATACCCGTGCCGCGCAATGCGAAGTCCGCAGCACCGATGACGTTCCCGGTTTACAGGGACAGTTGCCGCGCCGCCCTCTCGCGCGACCTTGCTGACGCAAAAGCCCTCACCGGCGTGGACGATGGCACACGCCGCTACCTCATGCTTTATGCCGAAGGGTGCTATGTTGCCAAATTGACGGGCTACCGCCGCTGGCTGCATCAATTTCTATATGCTCAGGGCGAGATGTCGGGCGAGAAGCGCGACTCGCTCTTTAAGGCGCATTATGGAAAGGACTTCACGCTGAAAGAGGAGGACGTGGCTACCACGCTCAACCTGTTCCGTAGCCCCGAAGCCGTAGCCGTATTAAACGATGCCCGCTCGACGGATGCTTACGCCCGCGCCAATGGATTGGAGCAGTCACCGCTCGGCAAGTGGTGCACTGAAATCAAACGGGTAATCGACGTGAAAGAGCGGATTGGCAAGATGCAGGCCGTTTCGGACACAGAGATTGCCGCCCTACCCGAGGCCATGCAAACCTTTGCGCGTGCCGACAACGAGAAATTGAAAGCCACGCTGAAGCGTTTGGCCGAAGAAGCCGCCGACCGCATCAAGCCCACGCCAGAGGTTACTGACGGACGCATGCTCGATGCCATTGCGGCGAACTACAAAGGCAAGGTCGCGGTTGTGGACTATTGGGCCACGTGGTGCGGCCCTTGCCGCCAAGGCATCAAGGCTATGAAACCGCTGAAGGCGGAATTTGAAGGAAAGGACGTCGTTTTTGTATATGTCACCGATTTCAGCAGTCCCGCCGATGCGTGGAGCGAAGCCGTGCCCGATATTCGCGGCGACCATTACCGCTTCGATGCCGAACTATGGGAAACGCCGGAGGTGCAAAGCATTCCCCGCTACTTCGTGTTTGACAAAAACGGCGCAATGCGACTCGATGAAACCGGCTTCACGCCCGAACTGATTGACAAGCTGCGCGAACTGATTGGCATACTGCTGGAAGAATGACGCGCCGGCATATCTTATTTTACACGCCATATCGCCGCACAGCCGAAAAAATCAGAAGAAAAACGACTGTTGAAAACGAATACATAGGACATGACAGGAAATAGGACCTTGGCAGGAAATAGCGATTTCAAAAATTGGGTGTCGCGATTGAAGCAAGATATTCGGAGCGCACAATTCAAGGCGGCAATAAAGGTGAACACAGAATTGCTCCGCCTTTATTGGCGCATGGGTGCAGACATTTGCGAGAAGCAGAAATCTGCTTCTTGGGGAGACGGATGGCTTAAGGAACTAAGCCGTGAACTTATGGATGAATTTCCGGATATGAAAGGGTTCTCGTATCGCAATCTGAGATATATCCGTCAGTGGCATGAGTTTTATAATCAAGATCTTACAATTTGGCAACAAGCTGTTGCCAAATTAGACAATGCAATTGGGCAACAAGCTGTTGCCCAATTAGGCGAGGCAAATGTGCAACAAGTTGTTGCCAAAATCAACGAAGATGTTTTCTTCTCTGTTCCTTGGGGACATCATTTGTATATCATTTCTCAGTGCAAGGATGTTGACCATGCCGTGTTCTACCTAAAGAAGACCGTTGAAAATGGTTGGAGCCGTGCTGTTCTGCTCAATTATCTTGATACAAATCTATATGAGCGACAGGGCAAGGCTGTTAACAATTTCAACAGGCTATTGGCTAACCCTCAAAGCGAACTGGCGGCACAAACACTTAAAGACCCTTATAACTTCGATTTTCTCACGCTAGACGGTGAATATCGGGAGCGAGAGTTGGAATTAGGACTAACTAACAACGTCACTCGTTTCTTGCTTGAATTGGGCACGGGATTCGCATTTGTTGGAAGCCAAGTTCCATTACAAGTAGGTGAGGACACTGTATATCCCGACTTGCTTTTCTATCACTTGGAACTACGATGCTATGTAGTTGTTGAGTTGAAGGCCACAAAATTCAAAGGAGAGCATTTGGGACAATTAGGGGTCTATGTAAGTGCCGTCAACCACATCAAAAAGAAACCGACCGACAATCCAACTATCGGATTGCTTATTTGCAAGACGAAGAATAACGTGATGGCGCAATACGCCCTTGAATCTACTAATCAGCCAATAGGTATCTCTGAAAATCAGTTGTCAAAACTTATGCCAGAAAATATACAAAGCAAGTTGCCAACTATTGAAGATATAGAGGCCACACTTTCTGACAATCACAATAATGCAGATGAGTGAATTGCTGAACTTAGCCTACATTATAAAAAATCCTTTCCCCCATGTCCGTCAAAATTGAACCCAGTTGGAACGAGCGGCTGCGCGACGAGTTTGCCGCGCCTTATTTCAGGCAGCTCGTCGACTTTGTGCACGCGGAGTACCGGCAGGGCGTGTGCTACCCGCCGGGGAGGCAGATTTTCAATGCCTTCAACCTTTGCCCGTTCGACAAGGTCAAGGTGGTAATCCTCGGGCAAGACCCTTATCACGAGGAGGGGCAGGCGGAAGGCCTGTGCTTCTCGGTGGCCGACGGTGTGGCTTTTCCCCCGTCGCTGCAAAACATCTTTAAGGAAATAGCCGACGACCTGGGACGCCCCGTGCCCGCCTCGGGCAGCCTGCGCCGCTGGGCGGAACAGGGCGTGCTGCTGCTCAACGCCACGCTCACCGTCCGCGCCCATCAGGCAGGCTCGCACCAAGGGCACGGCTGGGAGGAGTTTACCGATGCCGTCATTCGCCGCCTCGCCACGGAGCGCAATGGATTGGTCTTTATACTTTGGGGCAGCTACGCGCAAAAGAAAGGCGCTTTCATCGACCGCACGCGCCATCTCGTGCTGCAAAGCGCACACCCCTCGCCCCTCTCCGCCTATCGCGGCTTTTTCGGCAATCACCATTTCTCTCTCACCAACGATTATCTAGTGCGGCAAGGCAAAACGCCTATTGAGTGGTAACTTCTTTCAAATAGCATTTCTAAACGAATGACTCCCCAAAGACTTCCCTTGCTCCAAGTGGGCGACGTGCTGATTACGCCCGACCTCCTGACTGAATATTTCTGCTGCGACCTCGCGGCGTGCGGCGGCGCGTGCTGCATAGAAGGCGATGCCGGCGCGCCCTTGCTGTTCGAAGAGGTGACGGAAATAGAAGACGCGCTCGATGCGGCATGGCCCCACCTCAGTGCCTCGGCGCAGGCCGTGATTGACAAGCAGGGCGTGGCATACGCCGACCCCGACGGCGACCTCGTGACGAGTATCGTGGGCGGTCGCGACTGCGTGTTTACCTGTTACGACAAGGACGGCTGCTGCCTCTGCGCCCTCGAAAAGGTATGCCGCGAGGGCAAGACGGCGTGGCCGAAACCCATATCCTGCGCCCTCTATCCCCTGCGCGAGAAACGCCTTTCCAACGGACTTGTCGGCCTCAACTACCACCGTTGGAATATTTGCGACGGCGCGATCAAGAAAGGGCGCGAACTGCATCTCCCGCTCTACCGTTTCCTCAAAGAGCCCCTTATCCGCCGCTTCGGCGAAGCGTGGTACGAGGAACTGGAAGCTGTGGCCAAGGAATTTTCGTCCTGCATAAGATAGGCGGCTCGTCATAATCCTTAACGCCACAAGGACCTACGCTTTTCATAATATTTTTCCCAATCACCCATACTCCCCACCTATGAATTTGTTGAAGCGCGCCCTGATTGCCGCACTTGCCATTGTTCCCTTCTCCTCTGCTTATAGCCAAAGCGTGCGGCAACGCCTCTCCGACTGGGTGAACCCGCTTATCGGCACGGCCGGCATGGGGCACACGTTCCCCGGTGCCTGCGCCCCTTTCGGCGCAGTGCAGCTTAGTCCCGACACCGACACAATCCCCCACAACATTAACGGCCGCTATCAGCAACGCGCCTACGATTATTGCGCCGGCTACCGCTACGAGGACAACACCATCGTGGGCTTCAGCCACACCCATTTGAGCGGCACGGGCCATTCCGACCTCGGCGATATCCTCATTCAGCCGCAAGTGGGCAGCCTTAAACTCAATCCCGGCACGGCCAACCGCCCCGACGACGGCTATCGCTCGCGCTTCTCCCATACGTCCGAGAAAGCCAAAGCCGGTTTTTATGAAGTAATGCTTTCCGACGACAGCATCCGAGTGCAGCTCACCGCCACGCAGCGCGTGGGCATTCATCGCTACACATTCCCAGGCAGTCAACAAGAGGCGCGGTTTATACTCGACCTCGGCCACGGCATCTACAACTACGACGGCAAGGTGCTCTGGAGCAGCCTCCGCGTGGAGAACGACACGCTACTCACGGGCTACCGCATTACCAGCGGCTGGGCGCGGTGCAACTACACGTACTTTGCCATCGCCCTGAGCAAACCGCTCAAAAGCTATGGCTATCATGACCGGAAAAAAGCAGACTACCAAGGCTTTTGGCGGCGGTTCGACCTTTACCATGACTTCCCCGAAATGGCGGGGCGCAACGTGGTGGCTTATTTCAATTTCGACAACGCTTCCTCCCACGAACTTACTCTGAAAGTCGCCCTTTCGGCCGTCAGCACCGAGGGCGCGCTGCGCAACCTGCACGCAGAAGCGGCGGGCAAGACCTTCGATGCGCTTTGCGAGCAGACGCGCCGGCTGTGGGACGACGAACTCGCCGCCATCGAGTGCGAAGGCACCGACAGCCAGAAGCAAATGCTCTACACCTCGCTCTATCACACCATGATCAACCCCAGCATCTACATGGACACCGACCGCCGCTATCGCGGGCTCGACGGCAACGTCCACGTAGCCGAGGGCTTCGACAATTATACCATCTTCTCGCTTTGGGACACCTACCGCGCCCTGCACCCCCTGCTGGCATTATTGAAACCCAAGCAAAACGCCGACATGGTGCGCTCCATGCTGGCACATCAGCAGCAAAGCGTGCATCGCCTGCTGCCCGTTTGGAGTTTGATGGGCAATGAGGGCTGGTGCATGACGGGCTATCACGCCGTGAGCGTTTTGGCAGACGCGCTGGCCAAAGGCGCCGACATCGACCGCCGCGCCGCGCTCGAAGCCATGACAGCCACCGCCAACAGCAAACGGATGCCCGGCATCGAAGCATACAAGCAGCTTGGCTATGTGCCCTACGAAAGCGATGCCACGGCGGCTTCCAACACTTTGGAATATGCTTACGACGATTGGGCCATCTATGCCGCCGCAAAGGCTGCGGGAGAGACGGCGGCCGCCGAAGAGTTTGCCAAGCGCGCCCTTTCCTATCGCAACGTCTACAATCCCCAGACGGGCTTCGCCTGCCCGCGCTATGCCGACGGACGGTTTAAAGAAGGCATGGACCCTTATCAAACTTACAACGAGGGCTTTATCGAGGGCAACTCTTGGAACTTCTCTTTCCACGTGCCACACGATGTCTTTGGCATGATGCGCATGATGGGCGGCGAAAAAGTGTTCCGCCAGCGCCTCGACGAACTCTTCAGCATGGATTTGCCTGAAAAGTATTACAAAGACAACGAAGACATCACTGCCGACTGCCTGGTGGGCGGCTATGTGCACGGCAACGAGCCGAGCCACCACATTCCCTATCTATATGCCTGGACTGCCGAGCCTTGGAAAACGCAGCAATGGGTGCGCACCATCATGAACCGCATGTACCGCAGCGACATACGCGGACTGGGCGGCAATGACGACTGCGGGCAGATGTCGGCTTGGTACATCTTCTCCGCCATGGGCTTCTATCCCGTCTGCCCCGGCAGCGACCAGTACGTATTGGGCGCGCCCTATCTGCCTCACCTTAGTATCACTCTGCCCAATGGCCGCAAAATCGTTATCCGCGCCGCCGGCGCGAGCGACCGCCGCCGCTACGTGAAGAGCCTGCGCGTGAACGGCCAGCCCTACGACAAACTCTACATCTCCCACGCCACCCTCACCGCCGGCTGCACCCTCGACTTCGAGATGAGCGACAAGCCCAACCGCAAGCGCGGGCTGAACGCCGCCGCCAAGCCGTATTCGATGACAAAGGATTGAAATAGTTTCATTTTAAACAATAGTATTCTTATAAGATAATTGGGGAAGTGAAACGAAAAGCACTAACTTTGCATAAGATAGGCTGCGGCTCGGCAATTAGAACAAGCTCTATTGCGCTCGCCTTGCACTAACTTTGCAAAGAATAGACATCTATATTTATTTTGAAATCTTTTTTTTATCAACCTTAATCTATAACCTTTATGAAAAAAATTGTCCTCGTTTCTGCGATGACCGCTTTCGCACTCGGTGCTTCCGCACAGCAGCTGCAAGAAGGGTACATCACTTGGGGCACGAGCAGCGACAAGTTCGACCAAACGCTCAACGCTTGGAGCGTAGGCTCGCAAGTGAGTGAAGACGACAACTTCTTCATCTCCCGCGTGAAGCCCCGCGAACGTTTCCGCAACACCGCTACGCAGGTGCGCCTCGGCCTCACCGCCTCCAACGACAAGAAACTCTTGGCGTGGATTCCCGTGAACAACAGTTTCGGCAACGCGCTGCCCGACGGCGTGTTCGACTCTGAGGTATTCACCATGTGGCCCTACGTGACGCACTGGGGCAACTGGACGGCACCGCTCGGCCGCGTGCCCGGCGCATTCCTCGACGTGGCGCACAAGAACGGCGTGCCCGTTTCGGGCGTTGCCGGCATTCCTTTCGGCAGCTTGACCACAAACGGCTGGGGCACGGTATTGACAAATATCGCAGCCGTAGGTGCTGAAAAGGTGGCACAATTCCACACTTATTACGGCGTGGACGGCATGGGCTACAACTCGGAGTTCTCGAGCGGTTATGCCGTGCAGCAAAAACTCTTTCCCTTCCACGCTGCCCTCGTGAAGAAGATGCGCGAGACCAATCCTTTGTTTGAAAACATCTGGTACGACGGCACGAACGACAACGGTACGATCATGTTCGACCGCGGCTTGGCTTCGCACAACGAAAAGACCTTCGGCGACGGCGACAATATCCGCACCTCGCTCTTCTTCAACTACAACTGGAACTCCGCCTCGTTGCTCAGCTCCTCCGTGACGAAGGCGCAGAGCATCAACCGCGACCCGCTCGACCTCTACGCCGGCGTGAACATGCAGGGCGCAGAACCTCGCTCAAACAGTTGGCCTTTGCTTGCAGACTATGCTATTTCAATAGGCCTTTGGGGCGCACATAGCGAAAATATGTTCTGGGAAAGCCGCGGCGAAAAGGGCAGTGCCCCCGACGTGAAGCAGCGCACTTATATGCTCCGCACGGAACGCTGGTTTACGGGCGGCACGCGCAACCCTGCCAACTGCCCCGCCGTGACCAGTTCGATGAAGTACAATGCCGATAACTTTACGTTCCACGGCATGTCGTCGTTCATGACCGCCCGCAGCTCCATGAAGTGGAATTTGAGCGAAGAGCCGTTTATCTCTTACTTCAACCTCGGTAACGGTAAGTTCTTCAACTGGCAGGGCGTGCAGCAAAACGACCGTCCTTGGTACAACGTTGGCGTGCAGGACTATCTGCCCACGTGGCGCTGGTGGTTTGCCTCTAAGCTCCTCGGCCGCAACGCTTCCGACGTGCCCGCCAGCGGACTGGACGCAGAATTTGTTTGGGACAATGCCTACGTAGGCGGTTCCTGCCTCCGTATTTTCGGCACGGCAGCCGACGAATACCTCCACCTCTTCAAGACGGAATACGCCTTGCAGAGCGGCGACGTGATTACCGTGCGCTACAAGCTCAACAGCGGTAAGGCCGGCATGAACCTCGTGCTCACCGCACTCGGCAATGAGAGCGTGGCTATCAACGAGAGCGGTATGAACCTCCTCGCAGCCAACGACGAAGCCGATGAGGACGCTTGGGTAGAGCGCCAGTTCACCGTAGGCAGCGAGTTGGCAGGCAAGACCGTTGCCCTCGTTGCCCTGCACTTCACGGGCGCTGAAAACCTCGACCTCAACCTTGGCGAGTTCTCTATCGTGCGCGGCACCAGCGTAACGCCCGCCAGCCCGGTTATCGCTTCCAGCAAGGTGCTGGCATTCAGCAAGGAAGGCGTAGACGGCAAGATTATCTTCAACATGCCCAATAGCAAGCCCGCCGGCACGCCCTGCTACAACCTCGACGTGAACACGGCATTCTTCAAACTCTATGCACAGCAAGAAGGTTGCGACCCCGTCTTCATGGGTCTCACCACCTCTTGGGCAGGCCTGTATTACAATGTGCCCCTCGACTTCTCCAAAGGCACGGGCTCGATTAAGGTACGCTTCGGCGTGGCAGCCGTTGCCCTCGACCACAAGAGCGACTCCCAGATTGCTTGGGGCGAGTACCACAATGCAGGCACGTACATTTACAGCGACGACATCCAAATCAGCAAGAACACGATTAAGCCCAACGAATCGTTCGAAATGTCGTATGTAGACCCGAACCACGAACCGGGCACATGGCAGCTCTTCGACGGCAACGGCACGAAGCTCTTTGAGGAGACCGGCGTAAGCGTAACGGTAAACGGCCTTGCCAATATCGGCAGCTACACGCTGAAGCTCAACGGCAACGTGTACAACAGCGCAGGCAACCGCGAGACGCAGCTCCGCGAATACGGCAGTTTCGTGCAGATTACCGGCGAGGGCGTGGGCGCACTCCCGCAAATCCTTAGCCTCACCGCCAATGGCAAGGAAGCCGACATCGAAGTAAAAGCCGACGATGAAATCGCCCTGGCCTACACCGGCCGCAAGGCCGACGGCGCAGGTTCGCAGGGCGTGAACCTCAACGAAAAGCGTTTCGGCGCAAAATGCGCAGATCTCGGTCTTGTGGGCGCGAAGTCGTTCTCCGTATCCTTCTGGCTCAAAATAAACAAGCTCGCCGAGGGCGAAACGCAACTCCTCGCCGTGGCCAACAAGGTAGACTCATGGCCTAAGACCGACTGGGGCTGGATTTGGAACAACCTTGCCTCTGACGGCTCTATCGGTTGCTACACCTTCCGCGGCACGGACGCTTCGAGCAACAACGAACTCCAATATACCTACGGCAACACCAAGATCCCCGTAGGCAACTGGGTACACCTCGCCTATACGTTCGACTACAACACCTCCGGCGCTTTCCGCAGCGACTTCTATGTAAACGGCGTGAAGCAGACCGTCACGAGTTGGAAGCGTTCTACAACTGGTGCCAGCACCACGACTCCCGGATATGAAAAGAACGTTTACAACATCACCGACGGTCAGGTTGTATCTGTCGGCGGCGATGCCCACGGCCGTAGCGGAATCGACGGCGTTATCGACAACTTCACCATTTGGAACGGCGTCCTCACCGATGCAGAGGTCAAGGCTTCTATGGGCGACCTCAACAAGGCAGCCCTGCCCTCCAATGTCATTTCTTACTGGGATCTTGAAGATGCCGCCGCAGCCGACTACACCTTTGCTTCCGCAGGCAGCAAGGCTGGCGTTAAGGCAGGTATGCACGAGTATGCCGCCACGGGCAGCGAAGGCCAGGGCGCATTCGGTTGGATTGAGGCAGAGCCCACATCCGGCTGCCCGTTCGTTATCGGAACGGCATTCCCCGTAGTGACCCAGCCCACATGGAAAGCCAAGAAGGGCACGCTCACTCCGTTGACGGGCAACGACCAAAGCGGTAGCGCAAAGGTGACCTACGCCAAGGGCGGCGACTACACTGTAACCCTCACGCTTGCCAACTCGCTCGGTTCCGACCAGCGCACTTTCCAAGTCATCAAAGTGGCAGGCGTAGAAGATGGCATCGCCAAGAATGAAGTGGGCACGATGCGCACGTACACCGTGGGCGAGGACGTAATCATCGACTTCGCCGAAGCCGGCAACTACTCCGTACGCGTCTTTAACGCCGAAGGCCGCGAAGTAGCCGCCAAGGCTGCACAGATGACGAGCAACGGCAAGATGCAGTTGCGCCTCGGTACAACTGGCACCTATATCGTGCAGATCAAGAAAGACGGCAAGAACCTCCGCGCCGTTAAGCTCTTGAAGAAGTAACGTTTTGATACATACAGCAAAAAGGGATGTGCCGCGCGGCACATCCCTTTTCTTTTTCCGTTATATTATCTGCTTATCTTCCTCCTAATTCCACGACTTCGAGGTCGTGAATACGCTTGCCAGTAATGCTGAAACGCACGAGGGTGCGCACCAAGTGCCAACCCTGATGCCCTGCCGCGCCGGGGTTGATGTGCAGAAGGCCGAGAGAGGGGTCACGCACTACTTTCAGGATATGGGAATGCCCGCACACAAAAAGGTCGGTGGGGCGGCTCATCAGTCGTTCGCGAATATGAGGCGCATAATGACCGGGATAGCCGCCGATGTGCGTCATCATCACCTCTACCTCCTCCACGCGGAAACGCGCCAAGGGCGGATATACAATGCGCAGGTAGCCGCCGTCGCAGTTGCCGCACACGCAACGCAGGGGATGCAACGCCGCCAGTTTGTCGGCAACCTCCATAGAACCCACATCGCCGGCGTGCCAAATTTCATCGCAGTCGGCAAAATATTCAGCGAAACGCTCGTCCCAGCAACTGTGGGTATCTGATAGCAGTCCGATGCGCTTCATAAGATACCAAGCCGTTTGCGGGCAAAGCCGATAATCAGTTCAGCCGTTGCCTCTATGCCGAGCAGGGAGGTATTGACGCAAAGGTCGTAGGTAGCGGCCGCACCCCACGTGCCGGAACTATAAAAGTTGTAGAACGCGGCCCTTTGGCGGTCGCCACTCTCGATGCGCCGCTCGGCCGCGGCACGGTCAATACCCTCGCGCCGCATCACCTGCGCAATGCGGTCGTCCATATTGGCAGTCAGGAACACATTGAGGCAACGCGGGTGCTCGCGCAACACATAGTCGGCGCAACGGCCTATGAATACCGCTGAACGTTCGCCCGCCGCCTTGCGAATGGCATCGGACTGCAAGCGAAAGAGGTTCTCGCGGCTCAATGCATCGGGGTAAATCTTTTCGGAAGGACTGCCGAAAAAGGGAATGATGTTGCCGAAAATAGAGCGCAGGAAGCCGTTCTTCTCATCGCTCTCCTCAAAAATCTCCGAGCGGAAGCCGCTCTCTCGGGCGGCGAGGTCGAGAATTTCCTTGTCGAAATAGTCAATCTCCAATCTGTCGGCTATCAGCCTGCCGATTTGCCTGCCGCCGCTGCCGAGCTGGCGGCCTATGGTGATTACGAAGGGGGTAGTCATATTATTATAGTTTTAGTAAACGAGTAGACGAGTAAACAAGTAGACGAGTAAGATTACGTTTATAAAATAAAAAGCAAAAGATACTTGTCTTGTTTTCTTTGAGATTTTCGGCTGCGCTCGGCATAGCCCGAACAAGTTCGGCTCTGCGCTCACTTGCACGAAAATTTCCTTGTATACTCGTTTACTTGTTTACTGAAATGCGTTTGCGGAATTTCTTTACTTCAATCATCAAGAGCACGATGGCGAGGATGGAGGCTATGAGATCTGAGAAAGGCGAGGCATACCACACGCCGTCGATCGGATTCTCCATCACGTGCGGCAATATCAGGAGCAAAGGCAAAAGGAAAAGCAGCTGGCGCGTGAGCGAAAGGAAGATGCTCTTGCCGGCCATACCGATGCTCTGGAAAAATGCTGTTGATACAATCTGAATGCCTACTATCGGGAAAAACATCACCATGATGCGCAGGCCGTGCGCCGCGCCGGCAATCAGTTCGGGCGAATCCTTGGCAAAGAGCGACACGCAGGGCTCGGCGAGGAACGTGCCTACGAGGAAACCCGTGCCAGTGATGCACACGCCGACTATGAGCGCGAGCTTGAGCACTTGCAGCACGCGGTCGTAACGCTGTGCCCCGTAGTTGTAGCCCGCTATGGGCTGCATGCCTTGGTTCAGGCCGATAATCACCATCACGCAAAAGAGCACCAAGCGGTTGCAAATGCCGAACGCGCCCACTGAAACGTCACCGCCAAACTCTGCCATGCTGCGCGTCACGATGACCGTGACCATGCAGGCACAAAGGTTGATGAGAAATTGCGGCAAGCCCACTATCAGCGATTCGCCCACAATCTTGCGCTGCAGGCGCATGATGCCCCGATGCAGGTGAATAAGGTCTGACTTATCTGAAAAGAGCCGTAATTGCCAGCAGAGCATCGCCAGTTGCGAGAGAATTGTGGCAAATGCCGCGCCGCGAATGCCCCAATCCAGCACAAAGATGAAAATCGGGGCGAACACGCAGTTTAGCCCCACGGTGCCGAAGGTGGCGAGCATGGCCTTCTGCGGACGGTTGGTGGAGCGCAGCAGTGCGTTGAGCCCGAGGTAGAGATGCGTCACCACATTGCCCAAAAGAATGATGCTCATAAAGTCGTAGGCATAGGGCAGCGTGGCATCGCTTGCGCCGAAGAAGCGGAGGATGGGCTCAAGGAAAAGTAGCAGCAGCAGGCCGAGAGAAAGCCCCATGGCGACGTTCATAATCACCACGTTGCCGAGGATGCGCTGCGCCGTTTCGTAGTCGCGCTGCCCGAGCTTGACGCTCATCAGCGTGGACGCGCCCACACCCACCATTGCGCCGAACGCCGCCGTGAGCGACATCACGGGAGCCGTCAGCGCAAGCCCCATAATGGCTTCGGCACCCACTCCCTGGCCGATGAAGATGCCGTCGATGATGTTGTAGACCGAGGATGCCGCCATGGCCACTATGGCAGGGAAGGCGTACTGCGCCAACAGTCGCCCCACGGGGGCTTCGCCGAGAACATTGAATTTATCCATTTTCTAAATAGATAATGCTTAGTCCCTACTGCGTCCCATGAATATCATGATGTAATAAACGAGCGTGGCAAGAGATCCGAGAGCGGCCACCACATAAGTATAAGCGGCGGAGCGCAATGCATCGACCGCCATGCTGTGTGTGCGCACCGTGGTCAGTCCGGCGTTGGAAAGCCATGCCGTAGCGCGGCGGCTGGCGTCGATTTCGACGGGCAGCGTTACGAAACTAAACAGCGTGGTCATTGCGAAGAGCACGATGCCAATGAGCAACAGGGAGGGGAAACTCTCCACAAGTAGAATGCCTGCCAGCAGCACCCACTGCACCCACGAAGAGGCAAACTGCACGACGGGCACGAGCGCACTGCGCAGTTGCAGCGGACCGTAAGCCACGGCGTGCTGCACGGCATGGCCACACTCGTGCGCCGCCACGGCGGCCGCAGCCACAGAACGGCTGTTGTAAACGCCTTCCGAAAGGTTCACCGTGCCGGTGGCGGGATTGTAGTGGTCGGTAAGCATACCGGGCGTGCTGGTCACCTTCACGTCGTAGATGCCATTATCGCGCAGCATCTTCTCTGCAACTTCGCGCCCCGTCATGCCCGACTCGTTGGGCACTTTGGCGTATTTCTCAAACTTTGAGTTCAGTTGCGCCTGAACAAGATAGCTCACAAGGGCGATGCCGATAAATAAAATCCAGTAAATCATAATTGTTTATGAATTGATAGTGATTAGCAAATATACCCGCGCGTGTATATATATATTGTATGGTTTCTATGCTATTGCAATTAGGGCGCGCGGACTTCTATTTTTTCTTATGCAAAAGGTATTCCAAACTTTCCCGTAAGATAGCCGCTTTGAGCAGCCAGAGGGTGCCGAGATAGATGCCGGCCGTGACGGCAATCTTGATGCAAAGCGAGGAAAGCGTGCCTGCGGCAAATGCCATGGCCACCGCGCCGCCACCGCATACCGCCGCCGCAGCGAGCAAGGCAAAGGGCAGGAGGTCTTTGAGCAATTCCCTGAATTTCAACCCCGTCATGCCGCGCACGTAGCGATACCAAACGCCTATCCACAGCGTGTTGAGCACGACGTACGCCCACACCATCGCCTCCACACCGTAGGGGTGCAGCAGCACGAGCAGGAGCGTCTGCAAGAGGCAGAGTGCAATGGTGCTCCACATATACACATCGCTGCGCCCCCTGCCGATCACAAAGTTGGAAAACACGCTCGCCACCGGCATGAACGCGCCGCCCACGCAGAGCACCTGCATCAGCCGGGCGGCAGGCAACCATTTGTCGGTGATGGCGATTACAATGAATTCGGGCGCGATGAGCGCGAGTCCGAAGAGCGCGGGGCAGGAAAGGAAGGCCGTGAAGCGCAGCATTTTGCGGAATGCGCGGCACTGACGCTCGCGGCTGTCGTCGGCGAGCCGGGCAAAAACGGGTTGCACCACGCTCCAAAGCATACCCGTAAGGGTGGTGTAGCCCATGCCCGTCCATTTGTTGGCCTGGTTGTAGTAGCCCACCATCTTCTCGCCGTAGAGCCGGCCGAAGAAGAGGGAGAAAAGGTTGTTGTTGATGTGGGTGAAGATATTTGTAATCAGTAGTTTTGAACTGAACCACAGCATTCCTTTCAAGGGACTGAAATCTATGTGCAGCGTAGGCCGCCAGCCGGAGAAGTACCATGCGGTCACGGTCATGCACAGGCAATAAGTGAGACTCTGTATGGCGATGCCCCAATACGCAAAACCGAGGCAGGCGAGCGTGACACCCGTAAGGCCGGAGACGACCAGCGCGACAAACGACATGTAGGCCGTTTCCTTGACCCGCAGGTTGCGGAAGAGATAGGCGCGGGGCGACGTGCCAAAAGATGAGATGACGAACGTGAGGAACGAGAGCCGCGCCAGGGGCGTGAGGTCGGGCTGGCGAAACCACAGCGCAATGAGCGGGGCGCAGAAGTACAATATTATATATATGGCAGAGGAACACAGCACGTTGAACCAGAACACGGCGTTGAAGTCGCGGTGGGTCGCCTCGCTTTTCTGGTTGAGTGCGGAGATGAAGCCGCTCTCCTGCAGCGCGTTGGCGATGAGGGAGAAGATGGTGAGCATCCCCACCATGCCGTAGTCGGCCGGCGTGAGCAGGCGGGCGAGGAAGATGCCGAAGATGAGGTTGAGCAACTGCTGCGCACCGTTGCTAATTCCTCCCCACAGCAGCCCCTTGGCAGTCTTGTCTTTCAGGCTTTGTTCGGACATGCTGCAAAATTACTCATTTTCCACAAAAGCCCATTATCTGCTAAGGAAAAAGGGAAAAGGTTTGCAGAGATACTTTATTTTTCATACTTTTGCATGAGATAGTTCATATTAGTAGACGAGTAGACAAGTAAACAAGTATACAAGACAGAGATGTTTTGTAAAATATAAATTTATATGAGTAACTTGTCTTGTTTACTTGTTTACTGGTTTACTTGTTTACTAAAATCGTACCAGGCTCCGCCTCTGCCTGAAGATAAAAAACCAAATTATTACCAATATTTTTACTATGAAAAACAAAATTCTCTGGATTTTAATGTCCTTGATTTTGTCTACGGGCATTGCGTCCGCCGACAATTTCGTAAACCTCACGCCGAGACCCAAGGCCATGACCGTGCTCTCGGGCGAGGTTGTTCTGCCGCAGGACTTTATGGTAGGTTACAGCAGTTCGCTCTCCGCCGATATGGTGGCAGAGGTGCAACGCTTCGTGCTCGACTTCAACGCCGCCACCGGTTACAACGCCGTGGCGCAGGCCGATGCCGAGGCTCCGCTTTTCGACGTGGCGCTCTATGGCGGCACGATGAACGAAGGCGCTTACAATCTGACGGTCAACGAGGGTAAGGTAGCCATTCGTGCCAAGAGCGTGCTCGGTTTCTACTATGCCTTCCAGTCGGTCAAGAAGATTTTGCCCGCCAACGTCATGGCCGGCAAGCACGACGCCGCCGTCACCAAGTACGCCCTGCCTTGCGTTACCATTCAGGACGAGCCGCGCTTTGCCTATCGCGGTTTCATGCTCGACGTGGCCCGTCACTTCTTCACCGTTGAAGAGGTGAAGCGAATGCTCGACGTGATGTCTTATTACAAAATGAACCGCTTCCACTGGCACCTCACCGACGACCAAGGCTGGCGCGTGGAGATCAAGCAATATCCAAAACTCACCACCATCGGCGCAACGGCATCTAACTCCTATGTCACCGACCTCGAGTACGGCCCCTATTGGACCAATCAGGTTTACGGCCCTTACTTCTACACCCAAGAGCAGATTAGGGACGTGGTGGCTTATGCCAAGGAACGCCACATCGAGGTAATTCCCGAGGTGGATATGCCCGGCCACTTCGTTGCCGCCATGGCTTCTTACCCCGAATATTGCTGCCACCCCGAATCCGCTCCCTCTGTGTGGATCAACGGCGGCATTTCCTCCGACGTGCTCAACGTGGCAAACCCCGCCGCAGTGCAGTTTGCCAAGAACATTCTTGCCGAACTCATTCCCCTCTTCCCTTACGACTACTTCCACATCGGCGGCGACGAATGCCCCACCTCGCAATGGGAGAGCAACGCAGAATGCCAAGCCAAATACCGGGAACTGGGATTGACCAACTATCGCCAGTTGCAAAGCCACTTCATCAAGGAAATGGCCGACTTCTTGAAAGAACATGGCAAGAAGACCGTCGTGTGGAACGAGGCGATTACTGCCGGCAACGCCGACACTGAATTGATTAAGGAGACGGGCGCAACCGTGTTCTGCTGGCAGCCTGCCGCAGCCGGCGCACGCAAAGCAGCCGAACTCGGTCTGGACAACGTGTTCACGCCTTGGGGCCCCTACTACATCAACCGCAAGCAAAGCACCGACGCAGCCGAGGCCACCCTTCCCGGCAACGGTTCGGACAATGTGCAGAGCACGTATTCTCAAGAAGCCGTGCCCACCGATATCTCCGCCGCGCAAGCCGCCCACTACACGGGCGTGCAAGGCACGTTCTGGACGGAACACGTAGCCGACCGCAACCTCATGGAATACCTCGCCCTGCCGCGCCTCATGGCCATTGCCGAAGCCGGCTGGACACCCAAAGCCCGCAAGGACTTCGCCGATTTCCAGAAGCGCATCACCGCCGACACGCTCCTGCTCAACTACGGCGGCTACAACTACGGCCGCCACTACATCCTCACGGGTGAAGAGAGCGGCGGCGAAACCGGTCAGGTAATGCCGAAAGTCTCCACCGCTGAAAGCAAGACTTGGTATCGCCTCATCACCCGCGCCACGGGCGAACGCGCCGGCAAGTGCATCGAACTGCTCCGCGAGGGCTCTCCGCTCATCAGCCAGTATTCCGGCAAGAACGTTGCCGCCAACCGCCTCTGGACCAACGCGCAGGCTGCCGAGGGCGACGCTGCCTACGACTATCAGTTCTGGGCACTTGAAGAAGATGCCGCCCATCCCGGCCACTACGCCCTCGTCTGCAAAGCCGTGCCCGCAGGTTCTGTCAACCCCAACGCCACGGCGCAGAACAACACAGGCCGCTGGAACTACGATGTGGCTGCGAAGCACTACAACTTCGTGCTTGCCGACCACACCTCCGGCTACGGCCGCCTCGACAATGGCAACTATTATTATTCTATCCGCTGCGACCAGACCGAGAACCTTTGGATGAATGCCTCTCTGGGCGGTCAGGGCTACGCGGTTAATCTCTATGGCGACCCGGCCGACGGCAATGGCGGTCTTTGGGAGTTTGCCATGCTTCAGGCCGCCGACGGTGCAGCCGATGCCAAGGCTAAACTCAACGCCATCAAGGCGCATCTGGCCAACGCCAAGACTTACGCCACGGCTGAGGCAAAAGCACCGGGCCTTTACGGCGCAACCGAGAAGCAGGAACTCGAAGACCTCATCAAGAACGTAGATCCCGAAGCACTCACTGCCGCCGAACTCGAAACTTTCGTGCAGCAACTCGATGCCAAATACGCCGCCTTCCTCACTTCCTTCGGCTATCTCGAAGAGGGCAAGGCTTACCGCTTCGCCAACGCCGTTGAAGCCTTTGCCGGCACGGCGATTGTCGACGACGGCGAAAGCACCATGCTGCGCCACGCCGGCGAAACCTGGCAGAGCGATGCATGGCTCGTGACGAAGAGTACAATTGCAAAAGACGGCACGCAAAGCGTGCAACTCAAGAACGCCGCCACCGGGCGTTTCATTTCCACCAACGCCACCAAGAGCGGCAGCGTGGCATATCCCGTCTATATGGGCACGACGGCTGGCAACGTCACCCTGACGTTCGACCCCGCCAACGGCGACTACACCCTCGCGCTCACGGCACGCAACTTCTTCCCCGTTGCCGCCACCTCGGGCACGCTCCCCGGCATCATCAGCTCCGGCTCTACAATCGACGACTCCCGCAACGCTATCCGCCCGCAGGGCGCAGCCTGGAACGTGGAACAGGTTTACACCGTTGCTTATGTCTGCAAAGACACCGAGGGCAACATTATCGGCACTTACGTGCAGAGCGCACCCGCCGGCAAGACCTACACCTGCGCCGCACCCGAAATCAAGAACCACAGCGTAAAGACCTACGAACTCACAGGCACTGCCGCCGCACCCGAGTTTGAAAATTTAGAAGAGAATAAGACCGTAAACGTCACCTACCAGCGTTCGGCTTACAGCATCTCGCTTGTCAGCCGCGACCAGTATGGAGCGATTATCGATGAAAGCGAAACGAGCTGCCCCGTCGGCGAAAGCTTCAGCATCGCCTATCCCGAGTTGCCTTATTACGCTTACGAGTCTTCCGACTATACGGGCGAGGAAACAATTGTCCCGACAGAAGACATGACCATCAACGCCGTTTACACCACCAACGCCGTCAACGGCGTGAAACGCCTCGGCAAGGAAGTGACGGTCGTGGAGGCAGGCAAGTCTTACGTCATCTACGACGACTGCACCTCCGAAGCCGCACGCAAGGGCTACCGCATGGCTAATGCCAAGACCGGTGCCGTGGTGAAGGACAACAACATCGAGGACACCACGCCCTATTACACCTGGACGCTCGAGGCAAGCGGCACGAAATTCAAAGTGCTCAACAACGGCGCAGGCAAATATGTGCCTTCCTTGAAAAACTCCACCGCCGCCTTCCTTAGCGACACGGGCGACAGCTTTGCCTTCACGCGCAACGCCGATGGTTCTTGGAAGATTAAGGGCTATAACAACGTATGCTGGGACGGCCTTGCAGCCGGCGCACTCGTAGGCTATAACGACCCGGGCCACCCTTACCGCATTTACGAATACTATGCCCAACCTTACTTCTCCGTAACGGTGAACGCCGTGGACGAGAAGACTTCCGCCGCTCTTGCCACCACGGCCGAGTGGGTCAAGGCAGGCGAAGCCTACACGCTGGTTGCGCCCACGATTGAGGGTTACTACCTCAAATCCACCGAAGGCGACGAAGGCCTCTCGGCTGTTGGCGATAACACCGTCGTAACGCTCACCTACGCCGCCAACGATACGGGCATCGAAAAGGTAGAAAGCGGCAACGCCAACGCGCCCGCCACGATTTACGACCTTTCCGGCCGTCGCCTCGGCGGCATCAGCCGCAGCGGCATCTACATCGTGAACGGTCGCAAGGTATTGGTGAAATAACCTCCGAGCAATTTTTAAATTATCCCCTGGGCGGGTGCGCAGCACATTCCTGCGCACCCGCTCTTTTTTGTACCTTGAAAAGGCACAGTCCTATAGCGTAGTGCCTTCCAGGCACATCGTCCTCACCTCGCCTATCCGAGGACTTCGTCCCCGGTTACCAAAAAGCTTCGCTTTTGTAGTGCCTTCCAGGCACTTAGGACATAGCTCTAATTGAAACCAAGAAATTTTTTATTATCTCCGAGATAATTTTCCCTTTCTTCTTTACATTTTTCACTATCCTATAAGAAAAAGTTTATTACAAAGTTTGTAATGCTTGTTACAAAGTTTCTAACACATGTTACAAAGTTTGTAATACGTGTTACAAACTTTGTAACAAAAACTTTCTTATAGGATAGGAAAAAATATCAGGCAGAAAGGAAGATTTTGCTTGGGGATAATGAAAAATATCTTGCTGACACTTCGCGCGGCCTGCTACAAAACGAGTGCGGACAGGGAGAAAATCGCACTTTTCTTATATAAAAAGCGCGAAAAAGTTTGCAAAGCAAAGATTTGTTCGTAACTTTGCAGGCAGATGAAGTGAGGGGCTTTCGAGTTCCTCACTTTTCGTTAAAATCACGAACGACTAATGATTGACAAGAACGCTGTAAAACAACTGGTGGACACATGGCTCGAAGGAAAAGACTACTTCCTGACCGACCTCACCATTAGCACAGACGACCGCATCGTGGTGGAAATCGACCACAAGGACGGCGTGTGGATTGAAGACTGCGTGGCGCTGAGCCGTTTCATCGAGGACGGGCTCAACCGCGACGAGGAAGATTTTGAACTGGAAGTGGGAAGCGCGGGCATCGGGCAGCCCTTCAAGGTGCATAAGCAGTACGAAATCCATCAGGGCGACACCGTGGAGGTGCTTACCGCAGAGGGCAAGAAACTTATCGGCACACTCGCAGACGTGCAGCCCGAGTCGTTCACCGTCACCGTGACGGAAAAGGTAAAGGAAGAAGGCAAGAAGCGCCCCGTCATGAAGGAAAGCGACGTAGTCCTTAACTTCGCCGACGTGAAATGGACGAAATATTACATCGACTTCAAATAGCCTTTGCCAATGACCCATACCGCCAACCCGAAAAGCATCTGAAAAGAAAGAGCCGGGTTGGTGTTGTTTTAGAAATAAATCACAAATAATATAAATAAGCAAGTTGCGCCACGGCCGCGCCGCCGCTGCCGCAATTCTAAAAAACTCTATCATTCCAATGGCAAGAAAAAAGAACGAGAGCATCAGCCTGATTGAAACTTTTGCCGAATTCAAAGAGACCAAGAACATCGACCGCACCACGATGGTGGGCGTGCTCGAAGAGAGTTTCCGCAGCGTGATCGCCAAACTGTTCGGTTCTGACGAGAACTTCGACGTAATCGTGAACCCCGACAAGGGCGACTGCGAAATCTATCGCAACCGCGTGGTTGTGCCCGACGGCGAGGTGACCGACGAGAACAAGGAAATCTCACTGAGCGAGGCGCGCGAAATCGACGCCGACTACGAAGAGGGCGAAGACGTGAGCGAACCTATTCAGTTTGCCGACTTCGGCCGCCGCGCCATTCTGACGCTGCGCCAAACGCTCGCCAGCAAAATCCTCGAGCTCGAGCACGACGCTCTATACAATAAATATAAGGACCGCGTGGGCGAAATCATCGCTGCCGAGGTGTACCAGACGTGGAAGAGCGAGACACTCCTCATGGACGACGAGGGCAACGAACTTTACCTGCCCAAGTCGCAGCAGATTCCCCGCGACTTCTTCCACAAGGGCGACACCGTGCGCGCCGTCATCGACCGTGTGGACAATGCCAACGGCAACCCGAAGATTTACCTCTCGCGCACCTCTCCCATGTTCCTGCAACGCCTGCTCGAAACGGAAATCCCCGAAATCGCCGACGGCCTCATCCGCCTCTGCCGCATCGCACGCATTCCGGGCGAGCGCGCAAAAATTGCCGTTGAGAGTTACGACGACCGCATCGACCCCGTAGGTGCCTGCGTGGGCGTGAAGGGCAGCCGCATCCACGGCATCGTGCGCGAGTTGCACAATGAAAATATCGACGTCATCAACTACACTTCCAACACCTCGCTCTTCATTCAGCGCGCCCTCAACCCCGCGCAGGTTTCGAGCATCACGCTCAACGAGGAAGAGCATAAGGCTGAAGTTTACCTGCGTCCCGAAGAGGTGAGCCTCGCCATCGGTAAGGGCGGCCTCAACATCAAGCTCGCCTCCATGCTGACGGAATATACCATCGACGTGTTCCGCGAGGTGGAAGACAACGAAGAAACCGAAGACATCTATCTCGACGAATTTAGCGACGAGGTGGACCAGTGGGTCATCGATGCCATCAAGGCTATCGGGCTGACCACGGCCAAGGAAGTGCTCAACGCTCCCCGCGAAATGCTCATCGAAAAGGCCGACCTCGAAGAAGACACCGTGGACGAACTGCTCAATATCCTCCGAGCCGAGTTTGAAGACGACGATAAGAGTGAATAGTGATTAGAAAAGGCAAAATGAGTATCAGATTAAACAAAGCAATTAAAGAATTTAACGTCGGTCTGCAAACGATAGTCGATTTCCTCGGTAAGAAAGGCTACAAAATCAACGCTGTGCCCAGCGAAAAGATTGACGACAAGCAATACGAACTGCTCAAGGAGGAGTTCGGCGCAGACAAGATGCTGCGCAACAAGGCCGAAGAACTGCTGCAAAACCGCCAGAAGGACAAGCGTCCGGCCGCGAAAGAGCAGAAGCCCGAGCCACAGGTGGTGAAAACCACTGTGCCCGAAGAGATGAAACCGCAGATTGTGACCAAGGGCAAGATTGACCTCGATAATCTCGGCGGCGAACCGAAGCCTGCCGCCAAGGAAGAACCGGCAGCCAAGCCCGAACCTGCCGCTGAGCAGGCAGCCCCGGCC
>SAMEA3663013__coassemble_551_pt1 | contig 27091 bp, 21 predicted proteins | sample SAMEA3663013__metabat2_low_PE_021 | metagenome-assembled genome bin SAMEA3663013 (sample SAMEA3663013) | pig gut metagenome | biome: pig gut; feature: pig-associated habitat; material: faeces | place: France | collected 2012
TTTTTTCAAAGTAGCGGCGAAAACTTAACGAAAACGAATTTTTTGCGGCAAAAAGTCCTTTTTTTTAGCATTTGTTTCGCCGTGATTTTTTTCTTTCTTACTTTTGCAAATCATTGGCAGGCGTTTCTCCGTGAAATGTTTTTGCCGAAAACGCTGACTTTTTGCTGGAATATTGTTTCGGCACATCGCAAAAACTATCCTAATGGCTTTTTTCGCTATACATTGACACAACACAAACCACATTATAATTCATCAAATCTTTTATCGTATGGGTAAGAAAATCTACTCTTTCTTCTGCCTCTTCTGTGCCCTCTTCGGAGGCTGCCTCACTGCTTCTGCACAGGCTTTCGAGGCTGCGCCGATTTCTTCGCTTGCCGAAATCACGTCGGGCGAGAACACTTACTACGCCCTCATGGCCGTGGATAAGAAGAACGCCGCCGGCGCGTGGAACTCGCGCAACGAAACGTTCCTCTTTGTCAACTCCGCAAACGCTTCCAAGCACTACGTGCAGTTTGGCACGGCAATGACTAAGGACGACATCGTGGGCAAGCTCGAGAGCAATCCGGAATATTTCTTCAAACTCGAAGCCTCTGGCGACGGCTACAAGTTCCAGAACCTCAAGACCGGCGGATATTTCTACCAGGTTGAGGTGAGCGGAAAGACGTTCACGCAGACCATGTCGTCCTCAACGGAGGAACCGGGCGTTTACACGTTCGAAGCCTATGCGGAAGACTACAACGGCTCTAAGACGTTCAGCATCAAGGACGGCGCCAACTATCTCGGACAGTATTCCAGCGGCGCCAACGTGAACAACGATTATACCGAAGCCGGCAAGTTCACTTTTGTCATCTACAAAGTCGCCGCTGCTGCTACGGCCATCAATGCTTCTTTCTATTATTACAATGCCGACGGCACGCAACTGCTGAATAGCGATGCCTTCATCGGTACAGTCAGCGAATCGGCCAAGACGGTGGGTGCGCTTTCAAAGGCTCTGCCCGCTTACGTTTCCGCCACTTTCTACGCCAACGAGGCATTCACAACCGAAGTTGCTCCCGAAACCGAGGTGACGGCTTCCACGACCTATTATGTCAAGACCGCTTACAACGCAAACTTCATCTATCCCGCCGACAACGCCACTTATTTTGCGCTGAAAACGGGCGACAACTATCTCGGCACGACCTTCGGCCTCTCTCCCTCGTTTGAAAACCGCAAGGCCATTGCCCTTACGCTTGCCGGTGACTGGTACAATGGTTATTCGCTCGTGGCCTACGATGGCCGCAAGCTTTATTACGACGGTTCGCAGAATATCTATTGGAGCGAAACGGACTATCGCTGGACCATCGACAACGAGTGCAAAATCAAGGACGCTTCGGGTGAGAAATATCTCGCCGTTTACAGCACCAACTGCCTGCTCAGCGCTTCCTTCCCCGCCGAACTCGCCACCTCTACGGCAGCAGCCGCCATTCTCGCAGGGCTTGACGAAACGCAGCAATACGTCGGCGCATACGTCAAAGACCAGGCCGGCGTTACCTTCGACGACATCGTAAAAGGTAAAAAGACATCTGGCTTTATCGAAGGCACATATTATTTTATTGAGAATGCCGCCAACACCGCCACGACGCTTTCTGCCGCCGGCGCAGTGCTGGGCAGCGACGAGGCCCTTGCCGCACCCCTCTCGCTTTCCGATAATCCCGGTTTCTCTGAACTTTGGGTATATACCGAAGGCCAACTTAAGAACCTCAACACAGGTCTTTACCTCGCCGCCTCTACCGACTTGCAGGCAGAGGGCGCATCTTGGACGCTGGTAGCCAATGAACTCGGCGGCGATTATGCTTACAGCATCACCGCCGGCGAAACGCCGCTTGCCCTTGATGCCGAAGGCAACGTGACGACCGCCAATCCCGCCGACGACTTTGCCGGCTGGAAGTTCCACAAGGCCAGCCGCATCACGCTGCCCCTCATCTACGGCGAAAGCGGCACGTATGCCGCCGTCAGTTCGCCCGTCGCCCTTGCCACGGAAGACACGAATACTAAGATTTATGCAGGTTCCGAACTGACAGGCAATGTGCTTTACCTCACTGAAAGCACGCTCCAGCCCGGTGCAGGCTACATTGTGCTCAATAGCGCGTATGCCGCCGAGGTGACCTTCAATATCGTTCCTGTTGCGGGCGAGGCTTCCTCTCTGCTTTCGGGCACGAACGTTGCGCTCGAAGTGGCAGTCGGCAAGGCAGCCGACTACCGCGCCTTCACTTTCACGGGGCTCACGCCGATCTTTGCTGCGCCCGAAACGGCCATCGCTGCCAACACGGCTTACCTCAAAGCCAGCGGCACGGCTTTGCCTGAGACCATCAATATCAGTACGAACAAGGAGTCGGGCATCAAGTTCACGCTTGCCGATCCCGATGCCTCTGCCTCCGCTCCTGTTTACGACCTGAGCGGCCGCCGCACCAACGGCAGTCTCGGCCGTGGCATCTATATTCAGAACAACCGCAAGTTCTTTGTAAAATAAGTGCGGTAAATAACATCTAAATTAAAAATACGTGCGTGTCGGGACGCTTCCGGCACGCACGTATTGTTTTGTTTTGCCAATAACGGTTGAGGTCCTTGATGCCTATTTTACGTAATCCTACTGCAGATTTTCAATGAAATTCCGCAGTACTACTGAGGAATTTCATTGAAAATCCGCAGTAGCGTTTTGCAAAAATCTTTCATATTCAATAATATAAGGTGATTTGCGTTGAAATCCCTTGTAGAAAAATATTTAGGCAATAAAATTTCCTTGCTTACATTTCCTCCTTTCCCTAAGATATTTCTTCCTTTCTGCCTGATCTTTTTTCCTATCTTATAAGAAAAAGTTTGTTACAAAGTTTGTAACAAGCATTACAAAGTTTGTAACATGAGTTAGCAAGTTTGTAACATATATTACAAAGTTTGTAATAAAAATTATCTGCGCAGAAAGTAAAAAATGTCAGGCAGAAAAGAAGAAATTTTAAGGAGTAAGGAAAAAATTGCTCCGTGCGCGTGTTACGCTCTTTCTCCCTTTTGCCCCTTTCCATATAGGATAATCACGAAATTCATGCGAGGAAAAGTTTGTGGAATAAGAAAAATACTTAACTTTGCATAATTGTGCGCGGCTTTCATGCCGTTTGGCACAGACTGGAACTGACTTATGATACAAGATAAACCCATCAACGAGATATTGCCCGAGGCTAAAATCCTGAGCATCGCGACCCACACGGACGAGCGAGGCAACCTGACGTGCGTGCAAAACGGCGACAATGCCCTGCCTTTCAAGTTCGAGCGCGTGTTTTGGATTACCGGCGTGCCGGCAGGCGCCACGCGCGGCTGCCATGCCCACCGCACCTGCCCGGAAGTCATCGTGCCCGTGCACGGCTCCTTTTCCGTGAAAATCAACAACGGCAAAGACCCTGAAACCATCGTGCACCTCTCCAATCCCAACGAGGGACTGTATGTGCCGCCCATGGTGTGGTGCACGCTCTTTGATTTCTCGTCCGATGCCGTGTGCCTCTGCCTCGCGCAGTACGACTACGACGAAAGCGGCTATATCCAAACGTTCGGCGAGTTTGCCGAGGCGGTAAATGGAACGATTTAGTAAACAAGTAAACGAGTAAACAAGTAAACAAGACAGAGATGTCTTGCTAATTGATATTTTACATGAGAAACTTATCTCGTCTACTCGTTTACTTGTAAACTCGTCTACTAATAATGGAAAGTAAATGATAACCATTGCTCCATATATAAATAATGGGTCTACCCGAAAGGCTTGGGACGCTTTCGCGGCTGCTTCGCGCAATGGCACGTTTCTGTTCCGCCGCGACTTTATGGAGTACCACAGCGACCGTTTTGAAGACGCTTCGCTGCTGATTTATGACGGTAATAAACTGCTCGGCCTGCTGCCAGCCAATCGCTCGCGCCGCGACGCGGCAACCGTGGAAAGCCACGGCGGGCTGACTTACGGCGGACTGCTGCTGGGCAACAAGGCCACGGCGATGCTTACGGGCAAGATGCTCCATGCCGCCGCCGAATACTATCTCGCTCAGGGCTACGGGCAATTGGCGTATAAGCCCACGCCTTACATCTATCACCGACAGCCCACCGAAGAACCGCTCTATTGGCTCTACCGCGCCGGGGCAACGCTCGAAACGCGCAACGTGTCCACGGCGGTCAATCTGCGCGACCCGCTGCCGCTTTCGGAACTGCGCGAGCGCAAATACCGAAAGGCGCAAAATGCTTGCTTGCACATTCGCAGAGAGAAATGCGGGGCGTTGGCCGACGAGGATTATCCCGCTTTTTGGGACTTGCTCACCGAAACTTTGGAGCAGAGGCACGGCGTTCAGCCCGTTCACTCTTTGGAAGAGATAAGGCTGCTTAAATCTTTGTTCCCCAACGAGATAAAACTTTACACGGCAGAGCTCGACGGGGCATTGCTGGCCGGCGTTTTGTGCTTCGACTGCGGCAATGTGGTTCATGCGCAATACATCGCTGCCGGCTTGGAAGCCCGCGCTTGCGGTGCGCTCGACATGCTCCTCGCCACCCTCTTGCAGATTTATTCCGACCGCGCCTATTTCGATTTCGGCATATCCAACGAACCCGATACGGGACGCATCAACGAGGGACTTATCTTCCAGAAAGAAGGGTTTGGCGGCCGCGCGGTGTGCTATGACCTTTACCTCGTTTCGCTCGAAAGCCTCGTGACGGCGACGCCGAAGTAAATGAAAACGCTGGTTGTTTTGACAAAAACAATCAAAACCGCTTGCCCTGTGTGGCCTATCGGCTTGCTTTATCCGATTAAGCCCCAACCTAAAAGTCTGCCGACTTTTGTTTGGTGCTTAATCCGCTAAGGCAGCGGTCGGTTTCCGCCCGCCCACACAGGGCAAGCAAAAAACAGGAAAAAGTGGACGTTTACTTTTTGTTGTAAATAGTAAAGAAGAAAATGCTTTACTTTTTTCTGTTTTTTGCTTGCAGCGTTTGAAGCGGGCGGGCACCGACCGCAGCCGCAGGGATTAAGGGCGAGCGTGAGCCGCGAGGCTCACAGGCTCGGCGTTAAGACTGGCGGCGTGCCCTTGGGCTTCAAACGGCGCAAGCGGTTTTTATGGTTTTTGTCTAAATCCCTTAGATTAGTCTATCAATAAATACATTATTCTCTCCGTGTACATTCCCTATTACGACTTGCAACAGATTTCAGCCTCCTTTGAGCCGCAGTTGTCTCAAAGGATACAGGCCGTTGTGGCGGGCGGACGCTATCTGTATGGGGAGGAACTTGCCGCTTTCGAGCGCGACTTCGCCCGCTACGTGGGCGCAAGGCATTGCATCGGCGTGGCCAACGGACTGGACGCGCTGACGCTTGTGCTTATGGCGTGGAAACGGCTGAAAGGGTGGGGCGACGGCGATGAAGTGTGCGTGCCCGCGCTGACTTTCGTGGCTACGGCCGAGGCTGTGAACCGCGCAGGATTGCGCCCCGTGTTTTGCGATGTGGGCAAAGACTTCGTGATGACGGAGCAGACCCTTCTGCCGCACCTCACGCCGCAGACGCGGGCGGTGATACCCGTGCACCTGTACGGCCACCCCTGTCCGATGGACGGCATCAACGCCCTCGCCCGCAGCCGGGGCATCATGGTGCTCGAAGACGCGGCGCAGGCGCACGGTGCAAGCACCGGCGGCCATAAGACCGGCAGCATGGGCCATGCCGCAGCGTTCAGCATGTATCCCGGCAAGAACCTCGGCGCACTCGGCGACGGCGGCTGCGTGACTACCGACGATGAGGAACTGGCGCAGACGGTGCGCATGTTTGCCAACTACGGCGCACAGCAGAAATACGTGCATCGCGTGCAAGGCATCAACAGCCGCCTCTCCGAGATACAGGCGGCCGCGCTCAACGTGAAACTGCCGCGACTCGATGCCGACAATGCCCGCCGCCGCAACGTGGCACGTTTTTACAACACGCATATCGTGAACCCATCGGTGCGCCTGCCTTACGAAGGGCGCGTGGCGCAGAGCGTGTTCCACATCTACCCCGTGCTGTGCCGCCGCCGCGACAAGTTGCAGCAATATTTGCAGGAGCGCGGCATCGAAACCCTCATACATTATCCCATACCCGTGCACAAGCAGGAAGCCTACGCCGCCTACAACGCCCAGTCGTTTCCCGTGGCGGAACTCGCGGCGCGCGAAGTGCTCTCACTGCCCATCACGCAGTTTCTCACCGAAGAAGAATTGCACTACATTGTTTCTGCCGTCAACGCATTCAGGTAGCAGTAGGCGAAGCGTCCTGCTACAATGGCTTTCCTTGGGGCGGGCTGTAAGCCCAATTGCTGCCCATAGCCCAGGGCAACGCCCTGGGAAACGCGGTCAGCAAGCAAAACATTCGCATTTTTGTGCCGACGGCGCAAAAATGCATCGCGCCTGAAGCGCGAAACCCAAAACTTCACGCGGGGCGTTGCCCCTAATAAAATAGGCTGCTCTTACAGAGCGCGACACTTAAATCAATACATCGCGCCTACCCGGGGCGTTGCCCTGGGCTGATTGCAGCATTTGGCCTTACAGGCCGCATCAATCTATAATCCATTCCTAAAATTAACTCGCACCTTCCAAATTTCCCCTCAATACCATGACCTTAGAAGTTCTCATCTGCTCACTCAACAAAGGCATTGTCCGCGTGCAGGAAGTGTTGCTTCCGCCCTGCGAAAACGTGCGCTACATCGTGTCGTACCAGTACACCGACGAGCGTTACCTCGACCTTATTCCCGAAAAACTCACGCAGCGCAGCGACGTGCAGATATTCCGATACAACGGGCAGGGGCTTTCTGCCAACCGCAACCTCGCCATCGAGAAAGCCACCGCTGACCTCATCATGTTTGCCGATGACGACTCGCACCTGCTGCCCGAAACGTTCGACACCGTGTTTCGCGCCTTCGAGCAATACGAGGATATGGACGCGGCCTTCTTTACCGCCACCACCTATACGGGTAAAAAACTCAAAGATTACCCCGACGAACCCTGCGTGCTCAAAGGAATGCCCAAGACTTACAGCATCTCCGCCCTCGAAATGGTGTGCCGCCGCCGCAAGGTGCAAGGTAGAATGCGCTTCGACGAACGCTTTGGCCTCGGCACCAAATTCCTCACTTGCGGCGAAGAAGAGATTTGGATGGAAGATGCCGTCCGTGCGGGGCTGAACATGCGCTATTTCCCCGAGAAAATAATAGAGACCTCCACGCTCCTGAAAAAGTCGCTCGTATATGTAGACGCCGGCGTGCAACGCTCGCGCGGCGCAATCACCTACTACCTCTACGGCCCCACGGCGTGGTGGATCTGCTTTAAGTTTGCCTTCAACGGCGCACGCAGCGGGCTTTGCCATTTCGTGCCGATGATGCGGCATTTGGCAGAAGGCATTCGCTACATGAAACGCACCCAGTCGTAAAAAGCCATGCCCAAGATTGAGGTACTCTATTGCGTGTTGGACGGCGACATACGGCACATTGCGGCGCATCTGCCGCCGCCTCGCCCCGACGTGGCGTATCTCGTGGCATGGCAGCAAAGGGGAGGGGAGGAGCAAAACGCGCCTGGCGCTTTGCTCCAACGGGAAGATGTGAAGATATTGGTACACAAAAGCATAGGACTATCTAAAAACAGGAATTTCGCCCTTGCCAACGCAACGGGCGACCTTTTGATTTTGGCGGACGCAGACAATATATATATATATGAGTATTTCGACCGCCTCCTTGCCGCCGCAGCCGCTCAGCCCGAGGCGGACATCTTGCTCTTTCAGGCAATTACGCCCGAAGGCAACCTTTTGAAAAACTACCCCGAAGTTTCTTGCACCTATGCCGATCGTCCGCGCGGTCTTAGTTTCAGTTCGTGCGACATCGTGCTGCGCCGCCGCGCCGCCCTGCCGCGCTTCGACGAGCGTTTCGGCTTAGGCGCGGCGCATTTGGGTTGCGGCGAGGAAGAAATATTCTTGGAAGAGGCTTCTCGCGGCGGCTGCCGCATCGTCTATACGCCCCAAGTAATCGTGGCCACCCGCGCCGCAACCACCGGCGACCGCTTTTGGAGTGACCCCAAGGTGCGGCGGGCCAAAGGCGCAGTGCTCTGCTACATGCACGGAGCCGCGGGCGCCACGCTGCGCTGTCTTAAATTCGCCGCCGTGCAAGGCAAAGCCCCGCTCGCACTCCGCATCAAGGCTTTCCGCGATATGGCTTGGGGAATATGGTATTATAGAAAAATCTGTCCGCCATCGTATGACTGAAATCAACATCAAGAACATGGTTTGCCCGAGGTGCGTCGCTGCCGTGGAGCAGATGCTTGCAGAGTGTGGTTTCAGCGACATTTCGGTTGCTTTGGGAAGGGCAAGTTTTGCGGAGCATATTACCCCTGCTGACAAAGAGCGGATAAGGGAAAGGCTGCGGCTGCTCGGTTTCGATTTGCTCGAAAACGCGCAGGCCGTCACGGTGGAAGAAATCAGGCAGCAGGTGATGCAGTGGGTGAGGCTGCGAGGTATGCGCCCCAATTTATCTGATTATTTGCAGGAACATATTCATAAGGAATACAGCGCACTGAGCAAGTTGTTTTCAGAGATGCGCGGCATCACCATAGAGCGATACAGTCTCATTCTGCGCATGGAATATGCCAAGGAACTCCTTTGTTACGCCCAACACAATATAAACGAAATTGCCGATATACTGGGATTTAGCAGCGCGGCACATTTCAGCGCCCGTTTCAAGCAAGAGACGGGTATGTCGCCCACAGTCTTCCGCAAAGGCAAAGCGGTCACGCTCCGCCGTCCTATCGACAGCCTGTAAATTTTATCCATAATAATATAAATGCGCCGCCCGCTAACGGCCGTAACTTTGCACCAAAAGAAATTTTTCTATGAAAATCCCATTCGTACTTTTTGGAGTAATGGCGGCATTGCCAGGCATAGCCCAGGCGCAAACCGACACCACGGCCCTCTCGCAAGAGTTGAAAAGCGCGGTGGTGCGCATGACGCGCGGCACGAGGGATAAGTTTAAGCTGGAAAACACCGAACTCATCTCGCAAGGGCAGTTGCTGCGCGCCGCCTGCTGTAACCTCGGCGAGTCGTTTACGGCAAGTCCGTCGGTAGACGTAAGTTACGCCGATGCAGCCACGGGGGCGCGGCAAATCAAATTGCTCGGCCTGAGCGGCACCTACGTGCAGATGCTCACCGAAAACATTCCCAACCTGCGCGGCGCGGCAATGCCTTACAGCCTCGGCTTTGTGCCGGGGCCGTGGATGCAGTCGATACAGGTGTCGAAAGGGGCTTCGAGCGTGAAGAACGGCTACGAAAGCACCACGGGGCAAATCAATATCGAGTTCCAAAAGCCGCAGGCAAGGGAAGGCGTGCGCGGCAATGCCTATTTCGACTCAAAGTTGAAGTTTGAGGCAAATGCCGATGCCAACCTGCATCTCTCGGAACGCTTCTCGGGAAGCCTGCTCCTGCATTACGAAACCCGCCAGTCGGCGCACGACCAGAACAAAGACGGGTTTATGGATATGCCGAAAGTGCGTCAGTACAACGTGATGAACCGCTGGGCGTACGTATCGCCGGGCTTCATTTCCCAACTCTCCGTACGCCTGCTCCGCGACGAGTGCAACGGAGGAACTTCCTCCCACGCCCATTTGGCGCACGGCGTGCTGCCTTATGCCACCTCGGCGCGTACCGACCGCTACGAAGCGCAATGGAAGAACGCCGTGCTCTTTCAGGACGAGCGCAATTCGAGCCTCGCGCTCATGTTGCATGGCTCGTGGCACGACGCCGACTACGCCTTTGGCAATCGCGGCTATGGCGTGCTTCAGAAGAACGGTTACGCGCAGCTCATGTACGAAATGGAATTTGCTGAGAAGCACAACCTTTCCGTGGGTGCTTCGGTCAATCACGACCATTACGGCGAAACGCTTATCGGCGACTTGCCGCAAGATGCCGTGCCCGACGAAACGACCGGAGGGCTTTATGCGCAATATACTTATAAGCCTCATAACAGACTCACCGTCATGCCTGGCTTACGCTGGGACTATTCCAGCATCTACGGCTCGTTTGTTACGCCCCGCCTGCACATTAAATATATGCCTTGGAAAGCGCTCACGCTCCGCGCCTCGGCAGGAAAGGGCTACCGCACGCCGCACGCTATGGCAGAAAACGTGCCGCTGCTCGCCTCGGGGCGCAGTTTCGCGACTGCCGGGACGTTGAAGCAGGAAGAGGCGTGGAACTTCGGGCTTTCGGCCTCGCTCAACCTCACCGTGGCGGAGAAGACGCTCGAACTGAATGCAGAATACTATTACACCGACTTCCAAAACCAGATGGTGGTCAATGTGGACGCGCAACCAGGCACGCCCAGCGTGAGTTTTGAAAACCTCGACGGCCGCAGTTACAGCCACACGCTGCAAATCGATGCCACTTACCCGTTTTTCGATGGTTTCTCCGCGATGGTGGCGTTCCGCCTCAACGATGCACGCACCACTTACGACGGCGTGCTGCGCCGCCGCCCGCTCACCTCGCGCTACAAGGGGTTGATAACGCTTTCTTACAAGACGCCGCTGCAACTGTGGCACTTCGACCTCACGGCGCATCTCAACGGAAAAGGCGAACGCTACGACCGCACGCCCTATCCCTCGTTCGGGCAGTTGCAGGCACAGGTGACCCGAGAATTTAGACGCTTTTCCATCTATGCCGGTGGCGAGAACCTGACCAATTATAAGATAAAGAACGCCATTGCCTGCGCCGATAATCCTTGGTTGCCCGCTTTCGATGCCACGCAGATTTGGGGACCGATTGACGGCGCAATGGCATACATCGGCCTGAGATTTAAGTTAGAAAAATAATATCCTCAAAAGTTATGATTTCAATGAAAACAATGCTTGCTACCTCGGCGATGGCTTTCGGCGCAAGCCTCACCGCCGCCGCCCAGCAGGCGAAAAGCAATATCGACACGCTCGTGGTTTCCACCGAGCCGGAAATGCATTGCAGTTCGTGCGAGCACAATATTAAAGAAAATATCCGTTTTGTAAAGGGAACGAAGAAAATCGAGACTTCAGTGCCGAAGCAGGAAGTCGTCCTCATTTACGACAAGCGCAAGGCCTCTTTCGAGAAATACGAAGCCGCCTTTGCCAAAATAGGCTATGCCATCAGGAAGAAAGAAGAATAATGCTCGTTACCATAGTCATACCTTACCTCAACCGCGCCGCCTTTCTCGAAAAGACGCTCGCCACGGTGCAGCGGCAGACGCATAGGCCGCTGCAAGCAGTGCTTGTGGACAACGGTTCGCAAGATGCCTCGCCTGAGATTTGCAAACGGTTCTGCGAGCAATATAATGCCGAAGATTTTGAGGTGCTGCTGCTCAAAGAAGAAAAGGCGGGGGCTGCTTCGGCGCGCAACAAAGGGCTGGTGGCGGCGAAAGGGGAGTATGTCTATTTCTTCGACTCCGACGACGAGATGTCGCCCGATTTTATCGCAGATGCCGTGGCCAAGGCCCGCGCCTGCGCCATGCCCGACATCGTGGCGGCGCACACCGTAGTCACTTTTCCCGACGGCGGCAAGCGTCCGCGCCGCATCTTGCGCAGCGCAAGCGTTCCCGCGCAGATTCTCACTGCCACCTATTCCACGCAAAGCCTCTTCCTGAGCACAGACTTTATGAGAAATGCCGGCGGCTGGAACGAACGGCTGCCGCGCTGGAATGACTGGGAACTCGGAGTGCGTCTGCTGACGCTTCACCCCAAAATAGTGTGGCTTGAAAAGAAGAAATACCACCGCATCTACCAGCACCCAGATAGTATTACGGGTAAATCAATAAGCGAAAGCCTCAGCCGCACGCGCCCCGCCTTGGAGGCAGTGGCCGGGCTCGTGGCAGGCGATGCTGCAAGCCGCGCCGCCCTTCGGGGACAGAAATTAGCGATTGCCGGAGAGATTTGGCGAGAGGGCCATCGCCGTCAGGCAGATGCCTTAGCCGCTGAGGCTTTTCAGGAGGCCACTGCCTGCCAACGCTTTTTCCTCAAACTCTTCTACGCTTATAGCAAACACGTCGGCAAGGCTGCCCGGCGGCTATTCCTTTGGACGCTTTGGCTGTACAGATAAACGATGCCGGCTGTATCGGAATGCTTTCACGATACAGCCGGCATTGCTATGTTTCACAGTTTATTTCTTTTCCTTCAAAAGGTCGCGGATTTCAGCGAGTAATTCTTCTTCGCGCGTAGGCTTCGGTTCGGCGGGAGGCGCGGGGGCTTCCTCCTTCTTGCGCTTAAGTTTCATCAGCGCACGCACCATCAGGAACACGCAGAAAGAGATAATAAGGAAGTCGAGGCAGGTCTGCAGAAACGCGCCGTAGTTGAGCGTTACTTCCGAAACCGTACCGTCATCGGCAACCTTAGTTCCGATGAGCAATTTCAGGTCTGTGAAGTTCACTCCGCCCGTAAGCCAGCCAATCGGCGGCATCACGAGGTCGTTGACGATCGACGTTACGATTTTGCCGAACGCGCCGCCCACAATTACGCCGACAGCCATGTCAATGGCGTTTCCTTTTACTGCAAATTCCTTGAATTCTTGCAAAAAATTCGTTTTTCCCATAAGAAAGTTATTTTTTATACGTTTTATCACGTGCAAAAATAAAAACAAATTTGTACTTTTGCGTTGGAAAAGGCAAAAATCATATATGGCAACTCATACTTTGCCGTATTAGCCGCTTCCACAGAGAGAATAAAACTTGAATACTAACCATTTTAACTGTTTATTTTTCAATTAAAAAATCATGATTAAAGTAGGTATTAACGGTTTCGGTCGTATCGGCCGTTTCGTATTCCGCGCCGCTCAGAACCGCAGCGACATCCAGATTGTAGGTATCAACGACCTTTGCCCTGTAGATTACTTGGCTTACATGCTGAAGTATGACACCATGCACGGCCAGTTCGAAGGCACTATCGAGGCAGACGTTGAGAACAGCAAGCTCATCGTTAACGGTAAGGAAATCCGCGTAACTGCAGAGCGCAATCCGGCTGACCTGAAGTGGAACGAAGTGGAAGCTGAATACGTAGTTGAATCTACGGGTCTTTTCCTCACCAAAGAGAAGGCACAGGCACACATCGAAGCTGGTGCTAAGTACGTGGTTATGTCTGCTCCCTCTAAGGACGACACCCCCATGTTCGTTTGCGGCGTAAACTTCGACAAGTACGTTAAGGGTACTCAGTTCGTTTCTAACGCTTCCTGCACCACCAACTGCCTTGCTCCTATCGCTAAGGTGCTTCACGACAAGTTCGGCATCACCGACGGTCTCATGACGACGGTTCACTCCACCACGGCTACGCAGAAGACCGTAGACGGTCCCTCTATGAAGGACTGGCGCGGCGGTCGTGCTGCCAGCGGCAACATCATCCCCTCTTCTACGGGTGCTGCTAAGGCTGTAGGTAAGGTTATCCCCGAGCTCAACGGCAAACTCACCGGTATGTCTATGCGCGTTCCGACTCTTGACGTTTCTGTTGTTGACCTCACCGTGAACCTCGCTAAGCCCGCTACTTACGCTGAAATTTGCGCCGCTATGAAGGAAGCTTCTGAAGGCGAACTCAAAGGCGTACTCGGCTACACGGAAGACGCAGTAGTTTCCAGCGACTTCCTCGGCGACACCCGCACGTCTATCTTCGACGCTAAGGCTGGTATCGCTCTCACCGACACTTTCGTTAAGGTAGTTTCTTGGTACGACAACGAAATCGGCTACTCTAACAAGGTTCTCGAACTCATCGCCCACATGGCTAAGGTTAACGCTTAATCGCGTTCTTAGAACTTTGTTTCTGATCACTAAAAAGAGGATGCACTCCGCGGAGTGCATCCTCTTTGCTTTTTGCCTATTCCAAAAGTCATATATAAGTAGACGAGGAGATTTTCGTGCAAGCGAGCGCAGAGCCGAACTTGTTCGGGCTATGCCGAGCGCAGCCGAAAATCACGAAGTAAACAAGTAAACGAGTAAACAAGTAAACGAGTATACGAGACAGGAATGTCTTGCAAACTGTATTTTACATGAGTAACATGTCTTGTTTACTTGTCTACTCGTTTACTTGTTTACTAAAACAGTCTATTTCTACGACATCTCTATCGCGAAGGTAGTGCCTTTGCCCACTTCGCTGCTTTTCACGTAAATGTGTCCGTTATGGTATTTCTCGACAATGCGCTTGGCGAGCGAGAGGCCTAAGCCCCAGCCACGCTTCTTCGTGGTGAAGCCAGGCTTGAACACACTTTTGAAATGCTTCTTGGGAATACCCTTGCCCGTATCCGTCACTTCGAGCAGCGTGCCAGTCGAAACGGCCGATAGGGTGAGCGTGATGCTGCCGCCTTGCGGCATCGCGTCCACGGCGTTCTTGCAGAGATTTTCTATCACCCACTCAAAGAGCGGCTCGTTCACGCGCACCGGCAAAGGATGCGCCGCCGTGCGTGCCGTGATGGTCACGTTGTGGGGCGTGCGGCGTGCCATATAGTCCACTGCCCGCGCAACCAGCGGGCGCAAGTCTGCCACGTGCAGTTCCGGTTCCGAGCCGATTTTTGAGAAACGCTCGGCGATAAGTTGCAGTCGCCCGATGTCTTTGTCCATTTCCGGCAGCAGCGGGTCGTCGGGGTGGCTTTCTTTCAGAACTTCGCTCCATGCCATGAGCGAGGAGATTGGTGTGCCGAGCTGGTGTGCCGTTTCGCGCGACAGGCCCACCCACACCCTGTTTTGCTCCGCACGCTTGAACGCCGAAAGCGCAAAGACCACGAGCAGCAGAAACAGCGCGGCAACGCCGAGTTGCACGTAAGGATATACCGCCAGCCGTTTCAGCAGGCTCGACTCACCGTAACATATATATATTGTGTCGGCCTCGCCGCCGTTGGTCTGCGAAAGGTTCATCTGCATGGCGTGGCCGCTTTGGCGCATCTCGCGGGCCTGTTCGCGGATAAAGGTCAGCGAGTCCGCGCCGAGCGAGGGTTTGATGTTGCGCGAGGCGAGAATTTCGTTTTGCCCGTCGAGCACCACGATGGGAATGGTCGTGTTGCTGTTCACCACTTTCAGCACGAGGTTGAGGTCGGTGTTCTCATCTGCTGCAATCAGCGAACGCATCGCTTCGGCCCACACCTCAACCTTTCGCACCTCTTCCCGCGCCAGGTCGCGCGTCAGCAGGTGCGACACCACAAGCGACGCCGCTGCCGTAATCAGGGCGGCGATGACGATAATGGTGTTAATCGTTCTGTATCGGTCGGTCCAAAGCATTTTGTTGTTGCTATTTGGGGTGAGAACTAACGCCCTTATTCGTTGGTCGTTTTATTACAATCGTCTATAAAGCCGAGCACCTCGTCCTTGCCCAGTCCCGTTGCACTGCTCGTCACGAAGTAGGGCGGCAGTTCTTCCCATTCCTCCGAGAGCGCTTTGCAAATGTTCTCCACATTATTCTTGGCGGCCGTTTTACTCAGTTTGTCAGCCTTTGTAAAGATAATGCCGAAAGGCACGCCGTTCTCGCCGAGCAGGCGAATGAACTCCGCGTCCTTGGCTTGCAGTTCGTGGCGCGAGTCAATGAGCACGAAGAGGCAGGTCAGTTCTTCGCGTTCCAAGACATAGTGCTCAATCAGGCTTTTCAGTTTCGACATTTCCGACTTGCCGCGCTGCGCGTAGCCGTAGCCCGGGAGGTCCACAAGGTACCAGTCGTTATTGATCAGGAAATGGTTGATAAGAAGCGTCTTGCCCGGCGTAGACGAAGTTTTGGCAAGGGCCTTTCTGCCTGTAAGCATATTGATGAGGCTGCTCTTGCCCACATTGCTGCGTCCGATAAAGGCATATTCCGGGCGGTCGTGCTTGGGGCACATGTCTGCGCGGCTATTGCTGATTATGAATTTTGCGTCCTTTATTATCATAAGGCTGTCGGATGTTTTGAAAATAAAAAAAGAAAAGAAGACGCGAGGGATTAACTTTCTCTGTGCATCTTCTTTTCTTTCGAGCCTCTTGTCGGATTCGAACCAACGACCCCGAGATTACAAATCACGTGCTCTGGCCAACTGAGCTAAAGAGGCGGGTGGGTAAGCTCACTGCATCGCGCCGCTACAACCAACTACCTTTGCTGCGGTCAAGCCCTGGAGGATTCGAAGGGAGCTGGCCGTACAGCACTTACCCATGTAACTTTTGGTTTTGCGCTGCAAAGTTATAAACATTTTCTTATATGGCAAATAGGCAAGTGCTATTTTTTTGCGCTGCGCCTTTGCGGGAGTACAGGTTTTATTTTATAAAAAACTGTACAGGATAAACGCTTGCTTTTATCCTGTACAGCATTTTCTAAAAAGAATTTATTTCCAAAGTTGCGCCTTAATATTCCTCCCACGACTTGATGTCGAGTTGCTCCACGCCGAGGGTGCAGAAGGCGTAGATGAAGGCGGAGGCGAGGCGGGCGTTGGTGATGAGCGGGATGTTGAGGTCGATGGCGGCGCGGCGTATCTTGTAGCCGTTGGTCAACTCGCCGGCTGTGAGGTTCTTGGGGATATTCACCACCATGTCCAACTCGCGGTTGTGGAGCATGTCGAGTGCCTGCGGCTGCCCCTCTTCCGTGGGCCAGTACACGCGGGTATTTTCAATGCCGTTCTCAGTGAGGTAGCGCGACGTGCCGTCGGTGGCAAAGAGGCGGTAGCCGTGTTCTACGAGAATCTTGGACGCTTCGAGCATCTCGGCCTTGCGCTTGCCGTCGCCCGTGGAGAGGAGGATGTTCTTGGCGGGGATTTTGTGGCCCACGGCAATCATGCTCTTCAAGAGGGCGGAACGCGCGTCTTCGCCGAGGCAACCCACCTCGCCCGTCGAGGCCATGTCCACGCCGAGCACGGGGTCGGCTTTTTGCAAGCGGCTAAACGAAAATTGCGAGGCTTTCACGCCCACGTAGTCGAGGTCGAAGAGGCTCTTCGCGGGTTTCTCGACGGGCAGGCCAAGCATGATGCGCGTGGCGAGGTCGATGAGATTTATTTTGAGCACCTTGCTCACGAAGGGGAAGGAGCGCGAAGCGCGGAGGTTGCACTCGATGACCTTGATGTCGTTCTCGCGGGCGAGGAACTGGATATTGAATGGGCCGCTGATATGCAGTTCGGCGGCAATTTTCTTGGAAATCTTCTTGATGCGCCGTGCCGTTTCCACGTAGAGCTTTTGCGGCGGGAACTGTATCGTGGCATCGCCGGAGTGCACGCCGGCAAACTCGATGTGCTCCGATATGGCGTAGGCGATGATTTCGCCGTCGCGCGCCACGGCATCCATTTCCACCTCCTTAGCGTGCTGCAAGAAGCGGCTCACCACTACGGGGTGCTTCTTCGACACGTTGGCTGCGAGTTGCAGGAAGCGTTCCAGTTCTTCCTCGTTGGAGCATACGTTCATCGCTGCGCCGGAAAGCACGTAGCTGGGGCGGACGAGCACGGGGAAGCCTACGCGGCCGATAAACTCGTTGATATCTTCCATCGAAGTGAGTGCGCTCCACTCGGGCTGGTCCACGCCGATGCGTCCGAGCATCGCGGAGAACTTTTCGCGATCCTCGGCATTGTCGATGTAGCGGGCTTGTGTACCGAGCAGGGGTACGTGCTGCTCGTCGAGGCGCAGTGCAAGGTTGTTGGGGATTTGTCCGCCGGTGGAAACGATTACGCCGTAGGGCGTTTCGAGGTCGAGGATATCCATCACGCGCTCAAAGGTCAGCTCGTCGAAATAGAGGCGGTCGCACATGTCGTAGTCGGTCGAAACCGTCTCGGGGTTGTAGTTGATCATGATGGAGCGGTAACCCTCGCGGCGAATGGTGCCGAGTGCCTGCACGCCGCACCAGTCAAATTCTACCGACGAGCCGATGCGGTAGGCACCCGAACCGAGCACCACGACACTCTTTTTGTCGTTTTCAAACTCAATGTCGTGCGCCGTGCCGCTATATGTGAGGTAGAGGTAATTGGTCTGCGCGGGATATTCTGCAGCGAGCGTGTCGATCTGCTTCACGCAGGGCACGATGCCGAACTGCTTGCGGAGGTTGCGCACCGACATGATGGCCTGCTCCATGCTCTGCGTTTTTTCCAGTCCCACGGCACGGGCAATCTGGAAGTCTGTGAAGCCCTGACGCTTGGCGCGGCGCAGGAGGTCCTGGCTCAGTTGCGCGAGGTCGGGGCATGCGTGCAGTTCGCGGTCGGTGAGGTGAATGTTGTGGAGCTTTTGCAGGAACCACTTGTCAATCTTCGTAAGTTCGTGGATTTGGTCGATGGTGTAGCCTTGCAGCAAAGCCTTTTCGATGACAAAGATGCGCTTGTCGGTAGGCTCGCGCAGGGCGGCGTCCACGTTTTCAATCTTCAATTCTTTATTGTCCACGAAGCCGTGCATGCCTTGTCCTATCATGCGCAGGCCTTTCTGTATGACCTCCTCGAAGGTGCGCCCGATGGCCATCACCTCGCCTACGGATTTCATCGACGAACCCAGTTCGCGGTCAACGCCGCGAAACTTTCCGAGGTCCCAGCGCGGTATCTTGCACACCACGTAGTCCAATGCCGGCTCGAAGAAAGCCGTGGTAGTCTTCGTCACGGAGTTTTTCAGGTCGAAGAGCCCGTAGCCCAGTCCGAGCTTTGCCGCAACGAGTGCGAGCGGATAGCCGGTGGCTTTCGAGGCGAGGGCGGAGGAGCGCGAGAGGCGTGCGTTCACCTCAATCACGCGATAGTCTTCAGACTCGGGGTCGAGGGCATACTGCACGTTACATTCGCCCACGATGCCGATGTGGCGCACGATGCGAATGGCCAGTTCGCGGAGCTTGTGGTATTCATTGTTGGTGAGCGTCTGCGAGGGGGCTATCACGATGCTCTCGCCCGTGTGAATACCGAGCGGGTCGAAGTTTTCCATGTTGCACACCGTGATGCAGTTGTCGAAGCGGTCGCGCACCACTTCGTATTCTATTTCTTTCCAGCCTTTCAGGCTCTTCTCCACGAGCACCTGCGGGGAGAAGGAGAATGCCTTTTCAGCCAGTTTGTTCAGTTGCTCTTCATTGTCGCAGAAGCCCGAGCCGAGGCCGCCGAGGGCGTAGGCGGCACGCAGAATCACGGGGTAGCCCAGCGCCTTGGCTGCGGCGCGTGCCTGCTCGATGCTTTCGCAGGCCTCGCTCTGTATGGTCTTGACGTTGATTTCGTTGAGCTTGTTTACAAAGAGCTCGCGGTCTTCGGTGTCGATAATGGCCTGAACGGGCGTGCCAAGCACCTGGACGCCGTATTTTTCGAGGATGCCTTGGCGGTAAAGTTCCACGCCGCAGTTGAGTGCGGTTTGTCCGCCAAAGGCAAGCATGATGCCTTGCGGTTGCTCTTTTTTGATGACTTCTTCCACGAAGAAAGGCGTGACGGGAAGGAAGTAGATATGGTCGGCCACGCCTTCCGACGTTTGTACCGTGGCGATGTTGGGATTGATGAGCACCGTTTCGATGCCTTCCTCGCGCAGCGCTTTGAGCGCCTGCGAGCCAGAGTAGTCAAATTCGCCGGCCTCGCCGATTTTCAATGCGCCGGAACCGAGGAGCAAAACTTTCTTTATGGTCTTTTCCATATTATAGTGTCAGAGAAGCGGGTTTTACAATATCTTTATAAAGTCATCGAAGAGGAAATCCGTGTCGAGCGGTCCGCTGCAAGCCTCGGGGTGGAACTGGGCTGAGAACCACGGGTTGCTGTTGTGGCGGATGCCCTCGTTGGAGCCGTCGTTCATATTTATAAATAATGGTGTCCAGTCCTTGGGGAGCGTGGCGGAGTCGACGGCATAGCCGTGGTTTTGGCTCGTCACGTAGCACTTGTTCGTGCCGCAGAGTTGCACGGGCTGGTTGTGCGAGCGGTGGCCGTATTTGAGTTTATAGATAGATGCGCCGGCGGCTTTCGAGAGCAGTTGGTTGCCCATGCAGATACCCATGCAGGGGCGCACGTTCGGGTTGGCGAGGAACTGGCGAATGTGCTCCACGGTCTTGGCTGCGGTGTTCGGGTCGCCGGGGCCGTTGGCGAGGAACAGGCCGTCAAACTCCAATTCATTGAAATTGTAGTCCCAAGGCACGCGCACCACTTCCACGCCGCGGCGCAGCAGGCAGCGGATAATGTTGTTCTTCACGCCGCAGTCCACGAGTACTACGCGGCGGCCTGCGCCCTTGCGGTAAGTGATGATTTCCTTGCACGAAACTTTTTCCACATAGTTCACCCCTTCGTATTCCGCCGTAGGCACATTGTCAGGCTCGTCGTCGAAGACGATTTTGCCCATCATCACGCCGTGCTCGCGCAGCAGTTTGGTGAGTTCTCGCGTGTCGATGCCCGTGATGCCTGGCACGTGTTCGCGCTTGAGCCAGTCGGCGAGGCTTTCGCAGGCATTCCAGTGGCTGTATTCCGTGCTATAATCGCTTACGATGATGGCCGAGGCGTGTATGCGGTCGCTCTCCATAAAGTTGGCAAGGCCGTCGGCATCGTTGGTAAAGGGCGGTACGCCGTAGTTGCCCACAAGGGGATAGGTGAGCGTCATCAGCTGCCCGGCATACGACGGGTCGGTGAGGCTTTCGGGGTAGCCGCTCATGGCGGTGTTGAACACGACTTCGCCTGCCACGGGACTTTCATATCCGAAAGATTGTCCGTGAAACCGCGTGCCGTCGTTGAGGATTAAGGTTACGTTTCTCATATTTAGGGGCTGGTTTTATTTTTTAGGTTCCGCTTTTTCGTAATAATGTATAAAGGCTTGGTTGATGCGCATATTTCCGCCGGGGGTGGGGTAGTGCCCGCTGAAATACCAATCGCCGGGCGACGTGGGGCAGGCGTTGTGCAAGCCTTCGAGCGTTTGGTAAACGAGGTGGATTTCCGTCGTCACGCCGTCGGGGCGGAGCATCTCCACCATCTTGTTTGAAATCTCATCGGCCGTGAACTGCTCGTAAAGGTCGCGCACGTGGTTCACTATCTGCTCCTTAGGCAGATGTTCCTGTTCCTTGCAGCGGCGATAGATGTCGTCGAGCAACGGTGCGAGCCCGCGCTCGTGGGCCAAAGCCACGGCGGCGCGGAAAGCGATAAACTCGTCCATCATTGCCATGTCGATGCCGTAGTAGTCGGGGTAGCGCACCTGCGGCGAGGAGCTCACCACCACGATGCGCTTCGGGTGCAGGCGGTTGAGAATGCGAATGATGCTCTCGCGCAGCGTAGTGCCGCGCACGATGCTGTCGTCGATCACCACGAGGTTGTCAATGCCCGGCCGGATGCTGCCGTAAGTGATGTCGTACACGTGGGCGGCGAGGTCGTTGCGGCTGTTGCCCTCGGCGATGAAGGTGCGCATCTTGATGTCCTTCCACGCCACTTTCTCCGTACGCACGCGGCGCGAGAGAATGCGCTCGAGGTCGGCGTGGGAGGCAGTGCCGCCGAGGCGTTTTATCTCTTCGATTTTCTGTTGGTTGAGATAGTCGTTAAATCCTTCCACCATGCCGTAATAGGCCGCCTCGGCGGTGTTGGGGATATAGCTGAGCACCGTGTTGTCCAGTTCATAGTTCACGGCTTTCAGGATAGGCTCGACGAGCGACCGCCCCAGTTCCTTGCGCTCACGGTAGATGTCAACGTCGGAGCCGCGACTGAAATACACGCGTTCGAAGGAGCAGGGCTTCACGTTCTCTGCCGGCAGTATCTGCTCCGTGCGCAGCCCGCCGCGTTTGTTCATCAGCAAGGCTTGGCCGGGCTTGAGTTCGTGCACGTCCTCTGCTTCCACGTCGAGCGAGGTCTGAATGACGGGGCGTTCCGATGCCACCACCATTATCTCGTCGTCCTTGTACCAAAAGGCGGGCCTGATGCCCCAGGGGTCGCGCATGCACATCATCTCGCCGCTGCCCGTCACGCCGCAAAGCACGTAGCCGCCGTCCCACACGGGGGCGGAGAGTTTGAGCACATTGGCCAGGTTGATGTGGTCTTCGATATAGCGCGTGATGTCTGTATTGGTAAGTCCCTGCTCCATAGCCTCGTTGAAGCAGCGCTCGCTTTCGCGGTCGAGCCTGTGCCCGAGCTGTTCGAGGAGAATATACGTGTCCGACACCATGCGCGGGTGCTGTCCCTTCACGGCTATTTCGTTGAAGATTTCCGGCACGTTCGTCATGTTGAAGTTGGCGCAGATGCAGAGGTTCTTGGCGCGCCAGTTGTTGCGCCTCAGAAAAGGATGGACATACGAAAGGCCACTTTTGCCGGTAGTGGAATACCGTAAGTGGCCCATGTATATTTCGCCCGCAAAGGGAATATGCCGCGCGGCGAAGTCCGCGTCGTGGAGTTCGGTCTGAGAGAAACTGCCGATTTTGCCGTGAACTTCCGCAAAGATTTCTTGGATAGCGCCTCCGCCCAACGCCCGTTCGCGAAACATAAATTCCTCGCCCGGCGCGGCTTCCATTTTCACGCAGGCCAGTCCTGCGCCTTCCTGCCCTCGGTTGTGCTGTTTCTCCATCATGAGATAGAGTTTGTTGAGTCCGTACATCCAAGAGCCGTATTTTTCTTCGTAGTAGCTCAGCGGTTTGAGCAGCCTTATCATGGCCACTCCGCATTCGTGTTTGAGCGTTTCCATAGCTTGCGGTAAACTCGATTGGTTTGCTTTCTGCAAAAGTACGTAAATTTTTCCGAAGAAAGCGTACTATCTTATAAGAAATGTCGTGCCAGAAGGAGACAAATGCTTGGGGATTTATATTTGCTATACGGCAAGCCTATTCATGCGCCTTGACAGTCTGCGTCACAAAGCGGAGCGTTTTGGCAAAACCGAATAAAAGGCCTATCTTTGCCTTAGCAAAAAGAGGAAGGGCGCAGGCTCTTCCTCTTTTCGTGTTTTTGGGGCTAACTATCCTATATGAGCGGAAAAATTATCTTATATGAGCGTGAAAATTATCAGCAAGCTCGTAAAAATTTGCTCCTTTATAATTTTTCCGAAGTGCTTTAAAGTAAAAATCTCCTTGATCTTCGTAGAAATTTTCACGGAGCAAGTTTCCGCTTTCTTAATTATCCCTAAACTTTCGCGCCGCGCAGCCTTAACGATTGCAAACGCGGCATTCACTCTCTGCGCAGGGAGTGGCGCGGCATTAACAAGTTTTGGATTGTTTTAATTCACCTCCTCAAGGTCTTCAAGGTCGTAAACGTCGAGTTCTTCCAAATCATCGTCATCTTCTGCAACCTCGATGTCGTCTTGCCAGTCGGCAAAGTCGGCGGTAAAGGTGGCAGCCTCGCGGTCGCGGTGCACGATGGAACCGCCCTCGAGCATCGTTTGCAGTTTGTTGCTTTCGCTGTTGAGTTCCGTCCAAAGCAGGTCTTTCAGTTCGGTGAGCCCATAGCCCGTAACGGAGCTGATGAAGCAGGTGGGCAAATCCTTTGGCAGCTCCTCGCGCAGCATGTCCATCAGTTCCTCGTCGAGCAGGTCGGCCTTGGTGATGGCGAGAATGCGGTGCTTGTCGAGAATGGCGGGGTTGAATTTGCGCAATTCGCCCACGAGAATGTCGTATTCCTTTGCTATATTATCCGTATCGCCGGGTATCATGAAGAGCAGCAGGGAGTTGCGCTCAATGTGGCGCAGGAAGCGGAGGCCGAGCCCTCGTCCCTCGCCCGCGCCCTCGATGATGCCGGGAATGTCGGCCATGACGAACGACTTGCCGTCGCGGTAGCTCACAATGCCGAGACTCGGCTCGAGCGTGGTGAAGGGATAGTCGGCAATTTTGGGTCGAGCGGACGAAAGCGCCGACACGAGCGTGGATTTGCCTGCGTTGGGGAAGCCCACAAGGCCTACGTCGGCGAGCAGTTTTAGTTCGAGGATTACCATCAACTCTTGCATCGGTTCGCCGGGCTGTGCGTAGCGCGGCGTCTGATTGGTGGCGGTGCGGAACTGCCAGTTGCCCAATCCTCCGCGTCCGCCTTTAAGGAGCATCACCACTTGCCCGTCCTCGCACACGTCGCAGAGGTACTTGCCCGTCTCGGCGTCGTAGGCCACGGTGCCGGGTGGCACGTCGATGTATTTGTCCTCGCCGTCCGAACCGTGTGAGCAGCATTTGCCGCCGTTGCCGCCGTTGCCGGCGAAGACGTGCCGCTCGTAGCGCAAGTGGAGGAGCGTCCAGAAGTTGTGGTTGCCGCGCAGGTACACGTTGCCGCCGCGTCCGCCGTCGCCGCCGTCGGGCCCGCCGTTGGGCTGGTACTTGGCGCGGTGGAGGTGGATAGAGCCGCGGCCGCCCTTGCCGGAGCGGCAGAAGATTTTGACGTAGTCTACGAAATTGCTTTCAGCCATTAAAGGGAAATTTAAGTAAACAAGTAAACGAGTTGACAAGGAAATTTTCGTGCAAGCGAGTGCAATAAGTTTACTTAAATTGCCGAGCGCAGCCGAAAATCTCAAAGAAACAAGACAAGTTACTCATTAAAATATAATTAGCAAGACACTGCTGTCTCGTCTACTTGTTTACTTGTCTACTCGTTTACTAATATATGAAATGTATTTCAATCACACATTATCAATCACCTCGCACAGCGCGGCGTTGATTTCTTCGAGTGCGCCGTAACCCTTGATAGCGTGGAGTTTTCCTTCGGCTGCATACCAAGCGGCAAGGGGTGCGGTTTGCGAGTGATACACTTCGAGGCGCTTGCGAATGGTTTCGGCGTTATCGTCAGCGCGGCCGGAAGTCTTGCCGCGGTTGAGCAGGCGCTCAGTGAGCATCTCCTCGGGCACTTCCAGCTGGAGCACGGCGCTTACCTCCGTGCCGCGCTGGGCGAGCATCTTTTTGAGAGCTTCGGCCTGCGGAATGGTGCGGGGAAAACCGTCGAAGATAACGCCTTCGCAAGGGCAAAGACTGTCGTAAACGCTGGCGAGGATTTCAATCATCAGTTCGTCGGGAATGAGTTGCCCTTTGTCGATAAACTGCTGCGCCGTGCGTCCCAACTCCGTGCCCTGCTTGATTTCAGCGCGAAGCACATCGCCGGTAGAGATATGGCGGAAACCGTATTTAGCCACGAGCAAGTCGCTCTGAGTGCCTTTGCCCGAACCGGGGGCACCGAATATTACGAGATTTTTCATGTATATATAATATTGTGTACTAATGTCAATCTTCCACGGTATAGATATGCCGCAGATTGCGCCCCTCGCCGTCGTAGTCGAGTCCGTAGCCCACGATGAAGTCGTTGGGGATTTCGAAGCAGCAATAGGGGATGTCGAGGTCTACCTTAAGGTTGCCGGGCTTCACGAGCAGTGCAGAGATAAGCACGCGCTTGGGGTGGTAGTTTTCAAGCAGCAGGAGGAGCTCCTTCATGGTGAGACCCGAGTCGATGATGTCTTCCACGATGACCACCGTGCGGCCCTCAATCGATTCGTTAAGGCCGATGAGCTGGCGCACCTTTCCCGTGGAGCTTGTGCCTTGGTAAGATGCCATGCGCACAAAGGAAATTTCGCAAGGCACGCTGACTGCGCGCAGCAGGTCGGCTGCAAAAACGAAAGAGCCGTTGAGCACGGCGAGGAAAAGCGGCTGTTCGCCGGCGAGGTCGGCACTGATTTGTGCGCCGAGGGCAGCCACGCGCTCCTTGATTGTTTCTTCGGGAATGCTGACGGCGAAGCTGCGGTCTTTGATTTTGACGGTTTCCATATTATAAGTATATAGTCGGAGGGCACAATTATTAAAATCTTTGCGCTTGCCTACTTTTCTCAACTATCTGCGCAGGCAAATAGCCCAAACAGGCACTATCTTACGGCAAAAGTACAATTATTTTTCGTACTTTTGCGTTCAAAATGCAATAAGTGATGATAAATTCGGATTTTTTTGAACGAAAAATAGGTTTCAACGACATCCGTACGAGGTTGAAAGGGCGTTGTTTCTCAACGCTCGGCACAGAATGGGTAGACACTAACTTTAAGTTTCTCGCCACCTTTGCCGAGGTGCGCCGGGCCCTGGACCTCCACACGGAGTTCGTGCGCCTGTTCCAGGAAGATGCGGCGGATTTCGACGCTGACTTCTTCGACGTGCGCGAGCCGCTGCTGCGCGTACGCCCGGAGCGCACTTATATGGAAGAGCAAGACCTTTTCTATCTCAAACGCTCGCTGGCAACCATCGAACGCTTTGCCACGCTGTTTCGCAAAACGGCAGACGAAAAAGGCGAAGACGATACCGCCGCGCCGCTCTATCCCACGCTCGCCTCGGTGGCCGCCGATGTGGCGGTGTTTCCCGATATCGTGAAACGCATCGACGAGGTGCTCAACAAATATGGCAAGGTGAAAGACACCGCCTCGCCCGAACTCCTCTCCATTCGCCACCAGATAGAAATCAATACGCGCGGCATCTCCCACGCCCTGCGCGGCATCATCAACGAGGCCCGCACCGAGGGCTACATCAACCGCGATATCAGCCCCACGCTCCGCGACGGCCGCCTCGTAATTCCCGTGGCACCGGCCCTGAAAAAGAAGATCAAAGGCATTGTCCACGACGAGAGCGCAACGGGCAAGACCGTGTTCATCGAACCGACCGCCGTGGTGGAGGCCAACAACAAGATACGCGAACTGAAAGCCGCCGAACGCCGCGAAATCATACGCATACTCCAAGAACTCACCGCCGCCGTGCGTCCCGCGCTCGACGACATTCTCGCGTCCCTGCGTTTTCTCGCGCTCATCGACTTCCAGCGCGCCCTGATGACGTATGCCGAGAGCATGGATGCCTGCGTGCCGCGCCTTGTGTCCGACCCATGCCTCACGATGCGCGAGGCCTATCACCCGCTGCTCGTGGAAAGCCTCAAGCGTAAGGGCGAAGAGATGACGCCGCTCAACGTGTCGCTGCCGCGCGACAAGCGTTTCATCATTATCTCCGGCCCCAACGCCGGCGGCAAGTCGGTGTGCCTCAAAACCGTGGGACTCCTGCAATACATGCTGCAATGCGGCATGCCCGTGCCCGTGAGCGAGGCCTCGACCTTCGGCATCTTCTCGCAGATATTCATAGATATGGGCGACGAGCAAAGCATTGAAAACGACCTATCTACCTATTCCTCGCATCTGCAAAACATGAAGCTGATGCTCCGCGAGACCAACGCCACCACGCTCCTGCTCATCGACGAGATGGGCAGCGGCACGGAACCGCAAATCGGCGGCATACTCGC
>SAMEA3663013__coassemble_555_pt1 | contig 26895 bp, 19 predicted proteins | sample SAMEA3663013__metabat2_low_PE_021 | metagenome-assembled genome bin SAMEA3663013 (sample SAMEA3663013) | pig gut metagenome | biome: pig gut; feature: pig-associated habitat; material: faeces | place: France | collected 2012
GGCGCATGCTTGCCCAACCCCGCCGTGACGCTTGCCGAAAAGGCGGCGTTGAAGCCTTCGTGCAACGGCCAAGCCAATCCGCCCGGCCCGCCGCCCATGAACGAAAGATCTGAAAAAAGGGGCGAGGAATAGGCAAACAGGGGCGTGATGGGATAATAGCCTGCGCTTTGCGCTGCGATACTGTCAGCCGACGCGGCAACCTGTGCCGCCGCCACGCTGTCGGGCACCGTGCGCACCTCCCTTGCCTCCTGCGCTGCGGCAGGCAAGGCGAGCAGGAATATAGTGCCGAATAAGATTTTTGCCAGCAATTTCATACAGCCTAAGATTGTTACAACTGCAAATATATGCAGAAATAAGTATTTCAAGCCACGGCTTTGCCAAGTTTCTTATAGGATAAGGCGCAATTATTTCCCAAAAACTTTTGTATTTTCAAATCTTTAATGCAAATTTGCAAAGTTAATCTATCAAAACACTACGCTTATGGAAAACTATACCGCCCCGAAGTGTGGGCTCAAAAGAGAGGATTTTCAAAAGGAAGTCAACGGCAAGGCCGTAGATTTGTTTTTCTTGACTAATGAAAACGGCATGGAAGTAGCCGTTACCAACTACGGCGGCTCGCTCGTGGCTATCATGGTGCCCGACCGCAACGGCAACTATGCCAACGTTATCCAAGGACACGATAATATTGACGACTGCCTCAATTCGCCCGAACCTTTCCTCAGCACGCTCGTAGGCCGCTACGGCAACCGCATCTGCAAGGGTCGCTTCACGCTCAACGGCAAGGAGTATCACCTCGCCGTGAACAACGGGCCGAACCACCTGCACGGCGGCCCCACGGGATTTCACGCCCGCGTGTGGGACGCAGAGCAAATCAACGGCCATGCGCTCGTGCTGCGCTACGTGTCGCCTTATTATGAGGAGGGCTTCCCCGGCGAGTTGTCGATGACCGTGATGTACACGCTGACCGACGACAACGAACTCGTTATCGACTATAAGGGAACGACCAACAAGAAGACGGTGGTGAACATGACGAGCCACGGCTTCTTCTCTCTCGCAGGTATCGCCAACCCCACGCCCTCTGCAATGAATGTGGTGTGCCAAATCAACGCCGATTTCTTCGTGCCCATCGACGAAAACTCTATCCCGACGGGCGAAATCCGCAGCGTGAAGGGCACACCTTTTGATTTCACGGAGCCGCACGCCGTGGGCGAGCGCATCGACGACCCCGACTGCCAGCAAATCAAGAACGGCGCCGGCTACGACCACTGCTATGTGCTCAACAAGCGCGAGCCGGGCGAACTTTCTTTCGCCGCCAAAATCACAGAGCCGGAAAGCGGACGCACCATGGAGGTTTACACCACCGAACCGGGCGTGCAGTTCTATTCCGACAACTGGGCAGACGGTTACAAAGGCCAGCACGGCGCAACCTTCGGCCGCCGCAGTGCGCTCTGCTTTGAGGCACAGCACTTCCCCGACAGCCCCAACCGCGCCCACTTCCCCAGCGTGGTGCTTAAACCCGGCGAAGTCTATACGCAAAAGACGATTTACAAGTTCGGCGTTGAAGCATAATCAGGGCAAATAGTTTATAGAGACTATATATTTATCGACACTATACAATATTTATTATATAAAAAACAACATCTAAAACCATGAGTAATCAACAAAAACAATGGGGAGCCATCATCGTGATGATTGCGCTCTTCGCCATGATTGCCTTCGTGACGAACCTCTGCTCGCCGATGGCAACCATCATCAAGAACCAGGGCGAGATTTCCAACGTACTCGCGCAAATCGGTAACTACGGCAACTTCGTGGCATACCTCGTTATGGGTATTCCCGCCGGCATGCTGATTGCCAAATACGGCTACAAGAAAACTGCCCTCATCGGCTTGTCTGTCGGCATCGTCGGCATCCTCATCCAGTGGTACAGCGGCCAGCTCGACGCTGAGGCAAACCTCGGCCTCGTGTTCGCCGTTTACCTCATTGGCGCATTCATCGCAGGCTTCTGCATGTGTATCCTCAACTGCGTGGTAAACCCGATGCTCAACCTCCTTGGCGGTGGCGGCAACAAGGGTAACCAGCTGATTCAGATTGGCGGCGTGTTCAACAGCTCTGCTGCAGTAGCTGTTTATATTCTGATGGGTGCGCTGATTGGTGAGGTTACCAAAGACACCAAAATAGCCGATGCCACTCCTGCCCTCATGATTGCACTCGCCATCTTCGTTGTAGCCTTCATTGTCATTCTCTTCACAAAGATTGAAGAGCCTGAGCAGGCTCCAGTAGATGTCAGCCTCATTAAGGGTGCTGTGAAGTATCGTCATTTCGTGCTCGGCGTACTCGGTATCTTCCTCTACATGGGCATCGAAGTGGGCACCCCGACCTACATTCTACAGTATCTCACAAACGAAAAAGGCATGGCAGCCTCTACGGTTGGCCTCATCGTGGCTGTTTATTGGTTGATGATGCTCTTCGGCCGCTTCATAGGTGGTGCTATTGGTGGTAAAGTCAGTAGCCGCACCCAGATTACGGTTGTAAGTGCACTTACAATTGTGCTCGTGCTTTTCGGCATGTTTGCTCCAGAAACCTCAACGGTCGATGTTCCCACCATCAACTGGGCTACACTCAAGTTCGGTTCTGAGTCAGTGCCTATGGGCATCTTCGCCTTTCTCCTCGTAGGTCTTTGCACCTCTGTTATGTGGGGTGGCATCTTCAACATGGCTGTTGAGGGACTTGGCAAATACACTGCTATCGCCTCTGGTATTTTCATGACGATGGTATTTGGTTGCGCTGTCATGGTAGCCATTCAGGGCTATGTTGCCGATGTCACTAACTATATGACCTCTTATTGGGTTGTTGTGTTCTGCGCCGCTTACCTGCTCTTCTACGCCCTCGTAGGTAGCCGCGTTACCAAGCGTTCCGAATAATCTTAGTAAACAAGTAAACGAGTAGACAAGGAAATTTTCGTGCAAGCGAGTGCAATAAGTTTACTTTAATTGCCGAGCGCAGCCGAAAATCTCAAAGAAACAAGACAAGTTACTTATGTAAATATTATTAGCAAGACTTCTCTGTCTCGTCTACTCGTTTACTCGTAAACTCGTCTACTAAAGAACTTATAATCTTTCCCAGCAAAATAAATTTCTAATCCTATAAAAACTATACTCCCATGAAACTGACAATAGACGACGTGCGTTCACGTTTCATCAAGCACTTTGACGGCGAAACGGGCAGCGTTTACGCTTCTCCCGGCCGCATCAACCTCATCGGCGAACATACCGACTACAACAACGGCTTCGTTTTCCCCGGCGCAGTAGAGCAGGGCATGATTGCCGAAATCAAGCCCAACGGCACGCGCAACGTACGCGCTTACTCCATCGACATGAAAGACTACACAGAGTTTTCGCTCGACGACGAGGCAGGTCCTAAGGCCACTTGGGCACGCTACATCTTCGGCGTTTGCCGCGAGATGATGGCCCTCGGCGTTCCCGTCCAAGGTTTCAACACGGCCTTTGCAGGCGATGTGCCCCTCGGCGCAGGCATGTCCTCCTCCGCAGCCCTCGAAAGCACCTACGCTTACGCGCTCAATGACCTCTGGGGCGACAACAAGATCGAGAAGATGGAACTCGCCCGCGTGGGCCAGCGCACCGAGCACAAGTACGTAGGCTGCAACTGCGGCATCATGGACCAGTTCGCCTCCGTATTCGGCAAGAAGGGCAGCCTCATGCGCCTCGACTGCCGCAGCGGCGAATATCAGTACTTCCCCTGGCATCCGAAAGGCTACCAGCTCGTTCTCGTGAACAGCTGCGTGAAGCACATACTGGCCGGTTCTCCCTACAACGAACGCCGCCTGCAGTGCGAGCACGTTGCCGAAATCATCAAGCAGACCCATCCCGAAGTTGAGTCGCTCCGCGATGCCACGATGGAGATGCTCGATGAGGTTAAGGGCAAAATCACTGGCGACGAATACAAGCGTGCCCGCTACGTCATCGGCGAAGTAGAGCGTGTGCTCGCCGTTTGCGACGCCCTCAAACACGACGACTACGAGATAGTAGGTAAGATGATGTACGAAACGCACTACGGCCTGAGCAAGGAATATGAGGTGAGCTGCGAAGAGCTCGACTTCCTCAACGACATTGCCAAGGAAGAAGGCGTTACCGGTTCGCGCATCATGGGCGGCGGCTTCGGCGGCTGCACCATCAACCTCGTTGCCGACGAACTCGTTGATAACTTCAAGAAAGTAGTAGTAGAGAAGTTTGCCGCCAAGTACGGCAAGAAGCCCATCATCATCGACGTTGTCATCGGCGACGGTGCCCGCAAACTCCTTTAATTTACTGAAAATATCTGCTAAAAAGGGTGCGCCAAGCGGCGTGCCCTTTTCTTTTTATATATCCCATAACGCGGTGCCTCCCGTCTGCTTTAGATTTTTTACTCCAAAGCAGACATTTTTTATTTGCCTGCAGATATTTTTCACTACCATATAAGAAAAAGTTTATTACAAAGTTTGTAACACGTATTACAAAGTTTGTAACATGTATTAGAAAGTTTGTAACGGCCGTTACAAAGTTTGTAACAAAAACGTTCTTATAGGATAGGAAAAACTTTCAAGCAATTAGAAAAAAATATCAGCATGCAAGGGAAAAATATTCCCTTGCCAATCGAAACAGTCCACATGAGCGTATAAAAGAAAACAAGATAAATCTTAAACAATGCTGCAAGGCTGTTTTTTATCCTATAAGAAAATGCACCCCTGCCAAAAAATACGTAATTTTGCCAAGTAAAAACTATCCACACAATATTATATATATGGTCAAGATTACCAAAGAAGCAGCCCTGCTCTACCACTCGCAAGGCAAGCCGGGCAAGATTGAAGTTGTGCCCACCAAACCCTATCGCACCCAAACCGACCTTTCGCTCGCCTACTCCCCTGGCGTGGCAGAGCCGTGCCTCGAAATTCAGAAAAACCCGCACGATGCCTACAAATACACTAACAAGGGCAACCTCGTGGCGGTTATTTCAAACGGCACCGCCGTGCTCGGCCTCGGCGACATCGGCGCGGTGAGCGGCAAGCCCGTGATGGAAGGCAAGAGCCTGCTTTTCAAGATATATGCCGGCGTAGATGCCTTCGACATCGAGGTGAACGAGAAAGATCCCGATAAGTTTATCGCCGCCGTGAAAGCCATCGCGCCGACCTTCGGCGGCATTAACCTCGAGGACATCAAAGCCCCTGAATGTTTTGAAATAGAACGCCGCCTGAAAGCAGAGCTCGACATCCCCGTGATGCACGACGACCAACACGGCACGGCCATTATCTCCGCCGCTGGCCTCATCAACGCGCTCGACGTGGCGGGCAAGAAAATCGAGGACGCACGCATCGTGGTGAACGGCGCGGGCGCAGCCGCCATTTCGTGCACGAAGCTCTACGTGGCATTCGGCGCAAGGCACGAGAACATCGTGATGCTCGACTCCAAGGGCGTCATCACCGCCGACCGCGAGAACCTCAACGAGCAGAAGCGCGAGTTCGCCACCGCGCGCACCGACATACACACTCTGGCAGAGGCCGTGGCAGGCGCGGACGTGTTTGTAGGCCTCTCGAAGGGCAACGTGCTCACCAAGGAAATGGTGTGCTCCATGGCCAACAACCCGATTATCTTCGCCCTCGCCAACCCCGTGCCCGAGATCTCCTACGAGGACGCCATGGAGGCCCGCCCCGACGTGCTGATGAGCACGGGGCGCACAGACTATCCCAACCAAATCAACAACGTAATCGGTTTCCCCTACATTTTCCGAGGAGCGCTCGACACGGCTGCCACGGCGATTAACGAGGAAATGAAGATGGCGGCAGCCCGAGCCATAGCCGACCTCGCACGCCGTCCCGTGCCCGACATCGTGAACCGCGCCTACCACGTGCGCAACTTCACCTTCGGTCCCGACTATTTCATCCCGAAACCCGTGGACCCGCGCCTCATCACGGAGGTTTCTATGGCCGTGGCACGCGCCGCAATGGAAAGCGGCGTGGCACGCAAGCCCATCGAGGACTGGAAGGCTTACCGCCAACACCTGCGCGAGCTGATGGGGCAGGAAACTAAGTTCACCCAGAACCTCTACGACACGGCACGCATGAACCCCAAGCGCGTGGTATTTGCCGAGGGCACCCACCCCACGATGCTCGAAGCAGCCGTGAAAGCCAAAGCCGAAGGCATCTGCCACCCCGTGCTCCTCGGCAATGAAGACCAGATACGCCACATGGCAGAGGAGATGGACCTCAAGATCAGCGACATCGAAATCCTCAACCTCCGAAATGACGACCAGACCGACCGACGCCGCCGCTACGCCGAAATTCTTGCGAATAAGATGCAGCGAAAGGGCTACACGCTGCAAGAGGCTATCGACAAGATGTACGAGCGAAACTATTTCGGCATGATGATGGTGGAAACGGGCGAAGCAGACGCTTTCATCACCGGTCTTTACACAAAATATTCCAACACGATTAAGGTGGCCAATGAAGTAATCGGCATTCGCGAGGGCTATAACCACTTCGCCACGATGCACCTCGTAAATTCCAAGAAAGGCATCTACTTCATCGCCGACACGCTCATCAACCGCCACCCCAACGAGGAGGCTCTTGAAGACATAGCCCGCCTCGCCGCCTCGACGGTGCGCTTCTTCAACCGCACGCCGGTCGTGGCCATGCTCTCCTATTCCAATTTCGGCACCGACACGGAGGGCAGCGCCGCAAAAGTGCAGCACGTCATCGAACGCATGCACCGCAACTACCCCGACCTGGCCATCGACGGCGAGATGCAGGTGAACTTCGCGCTCAACAAGGAACTGCGCGATGAGAAATATCCTTTCACGCGCCTGCAAGGTCTGGACGTGAACACGCTTATCTTCCCCAACCTCACCGCTGCCAATGCGTCTTACAAGATGATCAAGCAAATGTCGGAGGAAGGCGAGGTGGTAGGCCCTATCCAGATGGGACTAAACAAACCCATACACTTCACCGACTTTGAAAGCTCTGTGCGCGACATCGTGAACATCACCGCCGTGGCGGTCATCGATGCCGTGGTGCAGGAAAAAATGAAAAGTTTGGGAAAGTAAAAGCTTGCCGAGAACAATAAGGCATTAGTCTTCAAGGCAAGCAATTTGTCGGTTGCAACCAACAGGAATTACATAAATTTGTCGGTTGCAACCGACAAATTCTTCTAAAAATGTCGGTTCTGACCGACATTTTTTTGTTTAGGGCTTCGACCAAGTGGCGGGCGTGCCCGATTCGTACGTCCTTGCTAACGACATAGAAACGCCTTTCGGGCGCAAGCTGCCGCTCTGGACAATAGGATGTTTTATTTAGGCTACTCCCTCACTCCACCCTCACGGCTTCCGTGATATTTTCTATAGACATGAGGGCGTTGCAAACCTGCTGGACGTCGGCGGTATCGAAGACCGACATGAAAAGTTTGCCTTCAAAGATGCCGTCGGTCGTGGAGAGCGTGATGCTCTTAACTTGGAACTGCGTGAGCTTGTGCAGCACGTCGGCAATGGCATAAAGCACGCCCTGCGAGTCCATGCCGCGCAGGAAAATGGTAACGTCGAAGAGCAACTGCTTGTGCGTGTCCCAGCAGCAGGCCACGATGTCGTTTCCGTAGCGCGTCTTAAGTTTCACGGCATCGGCACACTTGCGCTTGTGGATTACGAACACATGCTCCGGCGAGAGGTAGCCGATGACATCGTCGCCCGGTATGGGGCGGCAGCAATCGGCGAAGCGGCAGAGCGGCAAGTTGTCGTCGTTGAGCACGAGCACCTGCTTGCGGTTGATGCTGTTGAAAAACGTCTCGGCATCGGTGGGCATGAGCGCGGCTGCGGGGGCATCGGCGTTCTTGTCGTCTTTGCCCATGAAGGGGATATACCGCCGCCAGCCTTTTTTCTCTTTTTTCTTCTTGCCTTTGAGCAAGTCGAGGTCGTCTTCGCCGAGTTTGAGCTTGCGTTCCCCGATGGCAAGGAAGAGGGCATCGCGCGAGCGGAAATGATGGAAGAGGGCGAGGCGTTCGTAAATGGCCGTGGTGGGTTCAAACGCGGCCTGCGTGAGAAACTGCCGCACCACTTCTTCGCCCATCTTCTGCAGCTCGCGGCGCTCGCGGCGCAGGGCGGCCTGTATCTTGCCGCGCGCCTTGGCCGTGGTGGCGAAGTTGAGCCATTCATCCTTGACGTGCTGCTTGTTCGACGTGAGGATTTCCACTTGGTCGCCGCTCTTGAGTTTGTAGCTAAGCGGTACGAGTTTGTGGTTCACCTTAGCTCCGAGGCAATGCGAACCGAGGAAGGTGTGGACGGAGAAAGCAAAGTCCACCACCGTTGCGCCTGCCGGCATCTTGCGCAACTCGCCCTTAGGCGTGAACACCATAATCTCGTTGGTGAAGAGGTTGAGCTTAATCGTGTCGAGGAGGTCGAGCGTGTCGGGCTGCGGGTCGTCGAGGATTTCTTTGATAGAGTCGAGCCACTTGTTCAGTTCGTTCTCGTCGTAAGCAGCGTTCTTGTCCTTATATTTCCAGTGAGCGGCAAAACCCTGCTCGGCGATGTCGTCCATACGGTCGGAGCGGATTTGTACCTCAATCCACTGCCCGTCCTTGCTCATAAACGTGTTGTGGAGCGCCTGATAGCCGTTGGCCTTGGGATTGGACACCCAGTCGCGGAAGCGCGTGGGGTGCGGCTTATAGATATCGGTCAGTGCGGAATAGATATTGAAACATTCGCCGCGCTCCATGGTTCGGTCTTTGGGCGTGAAGATGATGCGGATGGCCAGAAGGTCGAAGATTTCGTCGAAGGGCACGTGCTTGTTCTGCATCTTCATCCAAATGGAGTAGGGACTTTTGATGCGTTCCTTTATCGTGTAGCGCGTGCCCATCTTGTCGAGCGCGGCGCAGATAGGCGGGGTGAACTTGGCAATGATGTCGTCGAGTTTCACCTTTGAACTGGCGAGTTTGTTCTGAATGTCAATGTATTCCTCCGGGTGCTCGTATTTGAAACTGAGGTTTTCGAGTTCCGTCTTAATCTTGTTCAACCCGAGGCGGTCGGCGATGGGCGCGAAGATATAGAGCGTTTCGCCGGCGATTTTGTACTGCTTGCTCGGCAACATGCTCGAAAGCGTGCGCATGTTGTGGAGGCGGTCGGAAATCTTGATGAGGATTACGCGTATGTCGTCGCTCATCGTGAGCAGGAGCTTCTTGAACGTTTCGGCTTGCAGCGAGGCGCGGTCGCCGAAGATGCCGCCCGATATTTTCGTGACGCCCTCCACGATGTTGGCGATTTTCGGACCGAAGAGGTTGCTGAGGTCTTCGTTCGTGTAGTCAGTGTCTTCCTCCACGTCGTGCAGGAGTGCGGCGCAGATAGAGGTAGACCCGAGCCCGATTTCGCCGCAGGCGATTTGCGCCACGGCAATCGGGTGCAGGATATACGGCTCGCCGGAGCGGCGGCGCACGCCTTTGTGCGCCTGCTTGGCAAAGTTGAAAGCCTTGGTGATAAGTTCCACCTTGCGGCGGTGGTTAGTAGCGAGGTACGTGTCGAGCAAATGCTGGAAAGCCGCTTGTATCATTTGCTCGTCTAATTCTTCCTGTGAGGAAAGGACCATTTTGTTTTTCGTGTCTTCCATAGCTTTGTCCTCCTGCGGTGATGCGTGGCGGGCGTATGCGCTTACGCCCCTACTTTCGTCCTATATATATTATATAATGTATGGCAAGTTACTTCACCCTGATTTTCTGCCCGGGGCGCAGGTTGCTGCCTTTGATGCCGTTGAGCTTGCGCAGCTTGGCCACGGTGGTATGGTTGCGGCGTGCGATGTGGCTGAGCGTGTCGCCGCTGCGCACGGTGACCGCCTTGCCTCTGCTCTTTGATTTCGTGCGGCTCGCCGTGGGGCGTGCGGGTTTCACCACCTCGGGCACGATGACCGTGTTGCGGCGCTTGAGCAGTTCGTCGGCGCGATAGTTGTACACGCTGTCTTTCAGGTCGATAAACGTGTGCAGGTTCTCCTGCGGCAGGCAGAGCGTGGCGTGCGTGCGGCCGCCGGGAATAACGTCGGTGCGGTATTGCGGGTTGAGCGCCTTGATGACCTCGCGCTCCACGTTGCACAGCTCTGCCACTTGGTCGATGTGCAGGTCGCGCGTCACGAGCACCGTGTCCGTGGCAATGGGGTAAGAAGTCTTGTAGGGGCAGATGTTGTGCTCGCAATAATAGTTCATGATGTAGTTCGCCGCGATAAATGCCGGCACATAGCCGCGCGTCTCTTGCGGCAGGTAGGGATAAATCGTCCAATAGTCCTTCGCGCCATCGGCTCGGTGGATAGCTTTCGTCACATTGCTCGGGCCGCAGTTGTAGGCGGCGATGACAAGGCTCCAATCGTTGAAAATCTTATAAAGGTCTCTCAGATATTTCGCGGCGGCGTGCGTAGCCTTGTAGGGGTCGCGGCGCTCGTCGACAAGGCTGTTCACCGTCAGTCCGTAACGCTTGGCGGTGGGCAGCATGAACTGCCACAGGCCCACGGCACCGGCGCGGGAGACCGCCGTGGGGTTGAGCGCCGACTCTATGACGGGTAGGTATTTCAGTTCGAGCGGCAGGCCGTAGAGGTCGAGGGCTTCCTCGAAGATGGGTATATACATATTGCCCGCGCCGAGCATCACCGACACCGAATTGCGCAGGCGGCCGCTGTAGCGGTCGATGAACTGCTGCACAATATTATTATAGGGCATCTCCATCACCACGGGCAGGCGGCGCAGGCGTTCCTGATACACCTCGGGCGAATACTCGGGGTTGATGTTCGGGTCTTTGCACGTCGTGTCGGGATAGAGATATTTCTTCACCTTCCACTGGCTGAGCAGCGAGTCGGTATTGACAGACATGCCTTCGGGCAGGTCGATCACCTCGTCCGCGCCCGAGCGGCTGTCGTGTACGGTGATTCGCTCCTGCGGCTCTTGCGCGTAGGCGGCATTCAGACTTAAAAATAAAGATACAAGGATATATTTTATGTTTTTCATAAGCAAATGCTTTTAGTAGACAAGCTTACAAGTAAACAAGTAGACGAGACAGAGATGTCTTGCAAACTATATATTTCATATGTAACTTGTCTTGTTTACTCTTTGCTAGTATACTTGTTTATTGTTTCTTCAAAAATTAAAACTGCACCCCACGCCGTACGCGCCGTTCTTCTTCGTGCCCGGCGTTTCGATGACGGCAGGTTCGATGCGCAGACTAAGGTCGGGCGTGATGTCGAACACGCTCAACTGCGCGTCCACATAAGCATCGATGACCGAGAGCAAATAAACGCCGGCGAAGCAAAAGATGCTCAGGTCGCGGTTGCGGCGGTAGAAGTCTTTCTTGCGCTTGAAGATGCTTTTGAAATGTTCCTCGCGCCCCGAGATGTCGTAGCGCGGCGGCAGCATCTCCATATAACTGCGCGTGTTGGGGTCGTCGTCCATGATGTCGAGATATGCCTGCGAGTAGTCGCGATACATCTGCTGGTTCCAAAGCAGCGCGTATGTGCAGCCGAGGAAGCCGCCGTAGATGAACGGGAGTTTCCAGTATTTCCGGTTATAGATTTGCCCTGCGCCGGGCAGCACGAGCGAGAGCCACAGGGCGCGCTTGGGGTCGGGCACGAACTGCCGCTGCTTCATAAATTTTTTGGCGCGCTTCATCGCCCTTGCCGTCGCTTTGGATAGCGCAGCGGTGTCGGCAGGCGTTTGGCTCAGCGAGTCTATGGCCGTGAGGCGCAGCGAGTCGGGCGGCAATACGAGCGAATCGCACCTTGCCCCATATAACGCCGTACGGCCGAAACAATTTCCGGCCATAACGGTAAGCAGTAGCGCCAGCAAGAGGCGCATGCAAAAGGGGCAGATGATTCTCATGCTTAAATGTGTGTCGGGCACAGATTTTATACGCCCTACTTCATTTTATCGAATAGCGCGATAATTCTTTCGAGTTCTGCTTCCGAGGCGAAGGGAATCGTGATTTTGCCTTTGCCCTGCGGCGAGCAAGTCATTTGCACCTTGGTGCGGAAGAAACCCGAGAGCGTGGCGCGCAGTTCGTCGTATTCTTCGGGCAGGCGTTTCGCCTTGCGGTCTTTCAGCGTGTGCCGTCCGCTTTTCACGGTCTCGCCGCTGTTGATGCTTTTCACCATCTCCTCCACCTGCCGCACAGAATAGCCCTTTTCCTTAATCTCGTTGAAGAGTTTCACTTGCAGTTCGGGGCGACCCAGCGAAAGCAGGGCGCGGGCGTGACCTTGGTCCACGTCCTTGTTGCGCAGCGCCATTTGCACCTGTGCCGGCAGTTTGAGCAGGCGCAGATAGTTGGCAATCGTGGCGCGGTTCTTGCCCACCTTCTCCGAGAGCTGGTCCTGCGTGAGGCTGTATTGCTCGATGAGGTTCTGATAGGCGAGGGCTATTTCGATGGCGTTGAGGTCTTCGCGCTGAATGTTCTCAATGAGCGCCATCTGCATCATCGTTTCGTCGCTCGCCGTGCGGATATAGGCCGGCACGGTGCGCAGGCCCGCCAGTTGCGAAGCGCGCCAGCGGCGTTCGCCGGCAATGATTTCGTAAGTGTCGTCGGAGTGCTTGCGCAGCGTTATGGGCTGAATGATACCGATTTGCCTAATAGAGTCGGCAAGTTCTTGCAACGCAGCCTCGTCGAACTCTCGGCGGGGCTGGTTGGGGTTGGGTTTGATTTGGTCAACGGGCACTTCGTTGATGCTCGAAGAGCCGTTTGCGTGTATTTCTTCGTCGGTCGAGATAATGGCGTCAAGCCCTCGGCCGAGTGCTGGGAATTTCTTGTGGGCAGGCATAGGTATAGGTCGTTTATATGTTTACTCTTCTACCCGTCTGCTCAAAATTTCTTTTGCCAAAGCGAGGTAGTTCTTTGCGCCGGTCGAAACGGCATCGTAGAGAATGGCGGGGAGGCCGTGGCTCGGTGCTTCCGAGAGCTTCACGTTGCGCTGTATAACGGTGCGGAACACGAGTTCCTGGAAGTGCCGCTTCATCTCGTCGTAGATCTGGTTGGCCAGTTTGAGGCGGCTGTCGTACATCGTGAGCAGGAAGCCTTCGATTTCGAGTTCGGGATTGAGTTTCCGCTTCACGAGTTTAATCGTGTTGAGCAGTTTGCTGATGCCCTCGAGGGCAAAGTATTCGCATTGCACGGGGATAATCACCGAGTCGGCGGCCGTGAGGGCGTTCACCGTGATAGTGCCGAGCGAGGGGGAGCAGTCGATAAGGATGTAGTCGTATTCCTTTCTCAAAGGGTCGAGCATGTTTTTCATCACGTGCTCGCGGTCGCCGAGGTTGTACATCTCCACTTCCGCGCCTACGAGGTTGATGCTCGAGGGCACCACGTCGAGGCGTTCGATGTCGGTGGTGTAAATCGCTTCGCGCACGTTGCGGTTGCTCACCAGGCAGTCGTACACCGAGCAGTCCACCTTGCTCAGGTCTACGCCGAGCCCTGAGGAGGCATTCGCCTGCGAGTCTGCGTCGACGAGCAACACGTTCTTTTCTAAGGTTGCCAATGATGCGGCGAGATTTATGGCCGTTGTGGTTTTCCCCACGCCGCCTTTTTGGTTGGCCAAAGCAATGATTTTGCTCATATATAAGTTTAAATATATAAGTAAGTTCGTGTCCCATGCAGCGGCGGGACAGTCCTCCTGCGAGGCGAGAAACCGCGCACCGCTGCCTATATCTTTGCAAAGATAGGCATTTTTCTTATAAGATAAGGTGCATAACGCCCATTTTTCGCAAAGGAGGCGGTAGCGCGGAGGTTTTGGAATATATGTAATGCGGGTTAGATGGTGCCTTTAAGCGTATGCGCGAAAGTGCAAGACATAGAGGTGCGAGCCGTTCACGGCCACGTCAAGCTAAAAAACAGGCCACGCCAACCGAGCTCCGAGGGGCTTTTTGCTTTCCCCAAGAAAGTTTTTCATAAAAGCAAGATATTTTTCACTATGTGCCAAGAAATTTTTTGTTACAAACTTTGTAACGCATATTACAAACTTGCTAACACATGTTACAAAGTTTGTAACACATGTTAGAAACTTTGTAACAAAAAATATCTTATAGGAAAGAAAAAAATATCTCGGACATCGTAATAAATATCTTGCTTATCCTGAAAAATAGCTTGGGGCAAATGCGCTTTATTTGCGCAAAATATCTCAAAAATCTTGTTTTGGTAAAAAATATTCGGCAAACCGCCCCTTGCCCCTATTGCAATATGGGCTTATATTATAAGCAAGTCAATTATTTTGCGTAATTTTGCAGCCGATATTACTACCAATTTGCGAAAAATCCTGATTATCGTATGCGCGGTGTTGGCGGCACTTTGCCTGTCTGCCAAGCCGGGACGCTTGCTGCTGCCGACGGGGAATGCCCTGCCGGGGGATAGTTCCGTGCCCGAGGCGAAAGCGCTTCGCCCTGCTGCCGACACACTGAAAGAAGCGGCGCAGCGCGACACGGTGATAAACATCAACTGGCCCGACATCGTGCGCCCCGCCGATACCGCCGATAGCCTCCGCGCCGGTATCACCCTCCCCGACAGCCTCGCTGCCGATAGCCTCACGGCCGACAGTCTCGCCGCCGACACGGCTAAGGCGCAGCCGCGCAAACCGGGCATCGATTCGCCCGTGGAATATGCCGCGCAGGACTCGATTGTGTACGACGCAAACACAGGCTTCGCCACGCTCTACGGAAAAGCCAACGTGAAATATCAGGACATGACGCTCGACGCCGCCAAAATCACGATGTGTCTCGACAGCAGCCTTGTGCATGCCGTGGGACTGCGCGACACGGCGGGCGTGTATACCGAAAAAGCCGTGTACAAGCAGGGCGGCGACGAGTATGAGAGCGAGACGATGTCGTTTAACTTCAAGACGAAAAAGGGTTTTATAAGCAACGTAAACACGACTCAAGGCAACGGTTACTTGCAAAGCTCCGAATCGAAGCGAACTGACGACGGCACGCTCTATCTGCGCCACGCCAAATACACCACCTGCGACGCCAAGCACCCGCACTTCTATCTGAAACTCTCGCGCGGTAAGGTGCGCCCGGGCAAAGAGACGATATTCGGCCCGGCATACCTCGTGGTGGAGGACGTGCCGCTGCCGCTGGCCGTGCCCTACGGTTTCTTCCCCATCAGCAAGAAGTATTCGAGCGGTTTCGTAATGCCCTCTTACGGCGATGAGACCTCGCGCGGCTTCTATCTGCGCGATGGCGGCTACTACTGGGCGGTGAACGACTATTTCGACCTTAAAGCCTTGGGCGAGATATACACGAAGGGGTCGTGGGGCGCGAGCCTCGAGTCGAACTACAACAAGCGCTACCGCTTCCGCGGCAACGTCTATTTCAGTTTCCTGCGCACGGTGGAGGGCGAGAAGAACATGCCCGACTACAGCGTGACGAAGAGCCTAAAAATCCAGTGGACGCACACGAAAGACTCCAAGGCGAATCCCAACACTTCCTTTTCGGCACGCGTGAACTTTGCCTCGGAAAACTATGAACGCAAGAACTTGGAGAGCATGTACAATCCCCTCTCCTACACGCAAAGCACCCGCACCAGCGCCGTGAGCTTCTCGAAAAACTTTCCCGACATCGGCCTCTCCATCTCCGCCTCGGGCAACCTGACGCAGAACGTGCGCGACTCTTCGATTGCCGTCACCCTGCCCGACCTCAGCATCTCCCTCTCGCGCTTCTATCCCTTCCGCCGCAAAAGGCAGGTGGGCAAGGAGCGATGGTATGAGAAAATATCCGTGAGCTACACCGGACAGCTCTCCAACAGCATCACGACGAAGGAAAGCCAGCTCTTCAAGTCGAACCTTATCAAGGACTGGCGCAACGGCATGACGCACCGCGTGCCTATCGACGCCACTTTCCAACTCTTTAAGTATATCAACATCTCGCCCTCCATCTCTTTCCGCGACATCATGTACGCGCAGCGCATCAACCGCTCGTGGGACGCGGAGAAGCAGCAGGAACTGCGCGACACGACTTACGGCTTCTACAACCTCTACGACTGGAACCTCGGCGTATCGGCCAACACCACGCTCTACGGTATGTACAAACCCGTGCTGCGCCTCTTCCACGGCAAGGTCATAGCCATCCGCCACGTGTTCAAGCCCAGCGTGAGCTTCAGTTACGCGCCCGACTTCACCGCCTCGCGCTACGGCTACACGAAGACCTACGACCGCATCGACCAAAACGGCACCGTGACGCCAGTGAAGTACTCGCCTTACAGCAGCGGCCTTTACGGTTACCCTTCGGGCACGAAGCAGGGACTGGTGACGATGTCGGTGTCGAACAACTTGGAGATGAAGGTGAAGAGCGACCGCGACTCTACGGGCGAAAAGAAGATAAGCCTCATCGACGAGCTCTCCGGCACGCTCTCCTACAACCTCGCCGCAAAGGAACGCCCGTGGAGCGACCTCTCCACACGCCTGCGCCTCAAGCTCACGCAAAAATATACGTTCTCGCTCTCGGCATCGTTTGCCACTTACGCCTATAAGTTCAACGAGAACGGACAGGTGGTGCATAGCGACCGCACAGAATGGAGCTACGGACGCTTTGGACGCTTTCAGGGCATGTCGCAAAGTTTGTCGTACACGTTCAACAACCAGACGTTTAAGAAGCTCCTTAACTTCCTCACCGGCAAAAAGTCCGCAAATTCCGCGAAAAAAGAGGGCGACGACAAGGACGATGCAGAAGAGGCAGGCGATGAAGATGCCAATGTTGACCCCGACCTGAAAAAGGCGCGGAGCGGCGGCGCGAAGAAAAAGGAAAAGGCAAAGACAGACGCAGATGGCTACATGGCGTTCAGCATGCCGTGGTCGCTCACCGTGTCTTACGGCATATCCATGTACGAAGACCGCTCCAAGGAAATCAACGTGCGCCGCATGCGCTACCCCTTCTCGTTCACGCAGACGCTCAACTTCTCGGGATACCTGCGCATATCCGACGGCTGGAACATCTCTTTCTCATCGGGCTACGACTTCGTGCAGAAAAAGATTTCGATGACCACCGCCTCCCTTGCCCGCGACCTCCACTGCTTCGAGATGTCGGCCTCTGTGGTACTGAAGCCTTACTCTTCGTTCAACTTCACCTTCCGCGCCCGCGCCTCCGAACTGGCAGACGCCCTGAAATGGGAAAAGCGCAGCGCATATAGTTCCAATATTGACTGGTACTAACTCGCCGTCTACTCGTTTACTCGTCTACTTGTTTACTGAAAAAAACTATGTTCAAACATCTTAAAACAATACTCGCCGCCGCGCTTTGCGCCGTAGGGCTTTCAGCATGCTCCGATGCAGAGCAGTCTTTCCATCAGCTTGCCTTTGAGCAGCCCGCTAACTTGGTAAAAGAACTCTATGCCGACCAGCGCACCGACAGCGTTGTATTCGTAAGCTACGACCCTTGGACGGCAACCGCCTCGGAAGAATGGCTCGTGCTCTCGCCCACCTCTGGCACAACGCCGGCCGGCGTGGGCGTGCGCAACATCGTGCACCTGAATTTCCGCACCAACGACACCGGGCTTTCGCGCACGGCAACTATCAACGTTGCTTCATACTTCAACGGCTCTTGCCGCGTAATCCAATACCCATATATTAATATTATATATCCGTACGCCCGTCAGCAGGCCGACGGCACGTACGTCTTTGAGCACCGCCTGCAAGCCTCTGCCACCACAATGCAGTTCGTCTACAACGCCTTTGCCACCCAGCCCTCTCTGACCAGCGATGCCGACTGGCTGACCTTTAACGCAGACGATGTGAAGACCGGGCGCAATACGCTAACTTTGCAAGTATCTCCCAACCTCACCGAGGAAGAACGCACCGCCCGTCTCATCCTTACCTCCAACGGCATCAGCACCACCGTCACCATCTTCCAACCCTCCTCGCTCCCGCAATAATCGCGTTTTATTAGCAACCGAGGTCCGTATTTCAAAAAAAAGGCGTACTTTTGCAAGCGCAACGGCTCCGTAGCTTAGTTGAATAGAGCGTCAGATTCCGGTTCTGAAGGTCCTGGGTTTGAGTCCCAGCGGAGTCACAAAGAAAAACTTTTATCTTTCCCCTTGCGGTAGTTTCGCAAGGGGTTTTTTGTATCATTTTCAATAAAAAGAAAGGTTTCATATATAAAAGGCGGAGTTTTGGCGCGTGCCTAAAATATTTTTTTGTAGTTTTGCAGATAGCAAACTAACAACCCCAAAAGTTATCATACTATGAAACCAACGCTTTTCCTGCTTGCAGCAGGCATGGGCAGCCGTTACGGCGGCCTCAAACAGCTGGATGGCCTCGGCCCTCACGGCGAAACAATCATGGACTACTCCATCTACGACGCCATTCACGCCGGCTTCGGCAAACTTGTGTTCGTAATCCGTAAGGACTTTGAACAGGAATTTCGCGACAAGGTGCTTTCTAAGTACGAAGGTCACATTCCTTGCGAACTCGTGTTCCAAGCCCTCGACGCGCTTCCCGAAGGCTTCACCTGCCCCGAAGGACGCACGAAACCCTGGGGTACGAACCACGCCGTTATGATGGGCAAGGACGTGATTAAAGAACCCTTTGCCGTGCTCAACTGCGACGACTTCTACGATCGCGACGCCTTCAAGGTGATGGGCAAATTCCTTAGCGAACTTCCCGAAGGCTCTACTGGCAAATATGCCATGGTAGGTTTCCGCGTGGGCAATACGCTCTCCGACAGCGGTACCGTTTCTCGCGGCGTTTGTGAGAATGACAACCAAAACCATCTTACTTCCGTTGTTGAACGCACTAAGATTCAGCGTTTCGACGGCGTAGTGAAATATCTCGACGATAATGGCGAGTGGGTGGCTATCCCCGACACCACGCCCGTTTCCATGAACTTCTGGGGCTTTACGCCCGACTACTTCCAGCACAGCGAGGAGTATTTCAAGACGTTCCTCTCTGACCCGAAGAATATGGAGAACCTCAAGAGCGAGTTCTTTATTCCTCTTATGGTCGACAAACTGATTAACGACGGCACGGCTACTTGCGAGGTGCTCGACACTACTTCTAAGTGGTTCGGCGTTACTTATCCCGAAGACCGTCCGGGCGTTGTGGAGAAGTTCCAAAAGCTCGGCGAAGAGGGTGTTTATCCCGAAAAGATGTTTTAATGTTGCATTTTTAAGCAATAAGCAATAAATAAAAAGGCGTTCCGTGCAAATCGCGCGGAACGCCTTTTTATTTACGGGTTGTCGGTGATGTTATTTCACCTCGATGTGTTGCAAGAGCTTTTCTTTCTGTTCGGGTGTCTGCTTAGGCAGCGTGACGGAAAGGATGCCGTTTTCAACTTGTGCGCTGATGCTCATCTTGTCCACATCGTCGGGCAGGATAAGTGCCTGTTGAAATTTAGAGTAATAGAACTCGCGGCGCAGGTAGCGGCTCTCGTCTTCCTTGCATTTCACGGCCGTGCCTTTGGCTTCGCCGTTGCAGCCGCAGTTGTCGCCTTCCTTGTGTTCCTCTTTCTTCTCCATCGAGATGATGAGGTTGTTGTTTTCGTCGATGTGGATGTTGAAGTCCTTTTTAGTCATGCCCGGAGCGGCAACCTCCACAACGTAGGCATCGCTGCGTTCGAGCACGTTGATGGCCGGTGCGGTGGCGTTGGTTCTGTTCATCCAGTTGTTGTCGAAGAAATCGTCAAAGATTGAGGGCAACCAGTTTTGAGAATAGTTTCTTGAGCGTGTCATAGTGATAATCTCCTATATTTAAATTGTTAGACATTTATTCTTCTTTGCGCTTAGCTTCTTATTGCTTCGCGCTTTCACCCTAACAATTCGCAATCGGCGTGCCACCCGCCCGCTTTTAACGCTGGCTGCCAAAACATTAACGCTTCGCAAACTCTCTTAAACAAAGCCTCTGCCAAAGCGACGCTTTTCAGGTCGTTTTGGCAGAGGCAAAGCGTTTTGGTGAAGCAGGTTCTATTTCATTTCCCAGCCGGCAGCCTTTGCGATGCGGCGGGGAATTTCCGTGTTGTCGATACGTCCGTTGAAGAGTTCGCTGCCAGCGCCGATGGCAAATAGGGGCACGTAGCCGTTGGAGTGGCCTCCGCTTTTCCAGCCCACGAGGGCGCATTCAGCCAATATGGTGCGGGCGGTGTCTGCAAGGGCATCTGCGCTGGCGTAGAGCGATTTGCTTTGCTCTGCCGTGCCGGCAGCAAGCGCGTCGAATGCTTTTTTAAGGCGGCCGAGTTGCTTATCGTTAATCGTCACACCATTGCCGAAGCCCCAGTTCTCGGCAAGGTCGCGCTCTACAAGTTCCCAAGTGAAGGCTTTACCGCTCTGGCGAAGAGCAGAAAGGTGGCGGCTGTACGCCTCGGTGCTCATGCGCTGGTATTTGAAGGCATCCGTATGCAGTTCGTACGGGCCGCAGCCGAGGGCGATGCCGCCCGTTTCGTGGTCGGCCGTCACAACAATCAGCGTTTCGTCGGGGTGCTGGCAGTAGAACTCGTATGCCACGCGAATGGCCTCGTCGAAATCTTTCACTTCGTGGAACACCGTGGCGGCATCGTTGCTGTGGCAAGCCCAGTCAATCTTGCCGCCTTCCACCATTAGGAAAAAACCTTTGCCGTCGCGCTCCGATTTGGAGAGCTGGCCGATGCCGGCACGCGTGATGTCCTGCAAAGTCAGGTCGTCCTTCTTGCGGTCGATGGCGTAAGGCAGGGCAGTGGGATTTTCCTTTGCCGCAGCTTCGGTTTGGAAGAGGATAATCTTTTCGGCCTTGCGCATTTTCTTTTTGAAATCCTTGTAGCCGCGGGCAATCACGTAGCCAGCCTTTTCGCTCTGTGCATAAAGGTCTGGCGCACCGGGGTTTTCCTTATCGGTAGGTTTCAGGAAATCCGAACCGCCAAAGTAGTCGAAGCCCGTCTTAGGCAGTTGCGTGCCGATTTTATAATACTCGCCGCGATAGCCCACGTGGGCGTAGAAAGCTGCCGGCGTGGCGTGGTCGATGGAAACGCTCGTGGCTACGCCCACTGCCGCGCCGTTCTCCTTGGCACTGACGGCCACGCTGTAAATAGGTGTTGCGAGGTCGGCCAGCAAGCCGAGCGCACCGTTCTTCGTCTTATGTCCCGTGGCCAGCGCCGTGCCTGCTGCGGCGGAGTCGGTCACGCCGTTTGTGCCCGAGTAGGTCGTGACGAGCGCCGAGGCGGGAAAGTCAGCGAAGCACAGCGGCGTAGTGCCGATGCGCCCTTCGAGGGCCGCGAGATAGGTTTCCGTGCCGTTTACCTGGTTGACGCCCATGCCGTCGCCGATGAAATAAAACACATACTTGGCCTTGCCCTGCGCGAGGCCGGTCAAGGCGACTAAGCACAAGGCTGCCGCCAAGAGCAAACGTTTGAATGGGGAATAATTCATAGGGATTATAGATATTTATAAGGTTATAGATTTAATAAAAGTCGCTTTTCTTACGTGCAAAGTTAGGGTAAAAGAAACAAAAAAGCAATGGCGGCGACCATTGCTTTTTTGTAAAATCTTATAGCATCGGCTTAAATGCCGGCCATTTCAAGTACGTGGCGCACGGCCTGCTCCAAGCCGGAAGCGTCCTTGCCGCCGGCCGTGGCGAAGTGGGGCGCACCGCCGCCACCGCCCTTGATAAGTTTGGCAGCCTCGCGCACCATGTTGCCGGCGTGCCAGCCGCGGCCTTCCACGAGGTTCTTGCTGATCATCACCGTGAGGAGCGGTTTGCCCTCAAAGGTGCTGCCGAGCACGCAAATCATGTTTTCGGGCAGCATGCCGGAGATTTGGAAAGCGAGGTCCTTTACGGCATCGGGGGCAACGCCTGAGGGCAGCACGGAACTAAGCACTTTCACGCCGCCCCGCTCCGTTGCGTTGCTGACGAGGCGGTCGCGCAGGGCGGCGATGCGCTCTTTCACGAAGTCGTCCACCTGACGCTTCAGTCCGTCGTTTTCCTCGATGGTTTTCTTTATGGCAGCCGTGAGGTCCTTTGCGCCGGCAAAGAAGTTCTGCAAGCCGCGCAGGATGTCCTCCTGTGCATAGATGCTTTCCTCGGCGGCTTTGCCCGTGATGGCCTCGATGCGGCGCACGCCGGCGGCGACGCTGCTTTCAGAGAGGATGCGCACCAAGCCGATGCGCCCTGTGCTCTTGGCGTGGCAGCCGCCGCAAAATTCAACGCTCTTGCCAAACTGCACCACGCGCACGCGGTCGCCGTATTTCTCGCCGAAGAGGGCGATGGCGCCGAGTTGCTTGGCTTCTTCGATAGGCACATCGCGATGGTCCTGCATCGGAATGTCCTCGCGGATACGTCGGTTTACGATGCGTTCCACCTCGCGCAGTTCCTCGGGCGTAACCTTTTGGAAATGCGAAAAGTCGAAACGCAGGTAGTCGGGCGTCACGAGCGAGCCCTTTTGCTCCACGTGCGTGCCGAGCACCTCGCGCAAGGCTTGGTCGAGCAGGTGCGTGGCGGTGTGGTTGGCTTCGCTGGCATGGCGTGCCTCAGCGTCCACCGTGGCATGGAAAGCGGCGGCGGGATTAGCAGGCAGTTTCTTGGTGAGATGTATGGGCAGATTGTTCTCGCGCTTCACGTCGAAGATTTCCACCGTTTCTGTCTCGCTTTGCAGCGTGCCTCGGTCGCCCACCTGTCCGCCCATTTCGGCGTAGAAAGGCGTGGAGTCTAATACAAGTTCGTAATACGTTTGCTTCTTCTGCTGCACGCGGCGGTAGCGCAGTATGCGGCTTTCGGCTTCGAGCGCATCCCAACCCACGAACTGCGTTTCGCCTTCCGCGAGCACCACCCAGTCGTCCGTTTCCACGGCGGCGGCGTTGCGGGCGCGCTCCTTTTGTTTCTGCATTTCGGCGTTGAAGCCGGCTTCGTCTACTTTCAAGCCCTTTTCGGAGCAGATAAGTTGCGTGAGGTCGAGGGGGAAACCGTACGTATCGAAGAGGGTGAATGCCTTTTCGCCGTCCACGGTGTCGCTGCCTGCCTTCACGGTCTGTTCAATCACGCCTTCAAGCAGCGAGATGCCTGTCGAGAGGGTGCGGAGGAAGGACTCTTCTTCTTCTTTCATCACGCGGCCGATGAGTGTCTGCTGCGCCGGCAGTTCGGGATAGGCGCCGCCCATTTCTTCCACGAGGGTGGGCAGGAGACGGTAAAGGAATGCCTCGCGCTGGCCGAGGAAGGTGTAGGCGTAGCGCACGGCGCGGCGCAGGATGCGGCGGATTACGTAGCCTGCCTTGGCGTTCGAGGGCAGTTGCCCGTCGGCAATGGAGAAGGCAATGGCACGCAGGTGGTCGGCCACTACGCGCATGGCCACGTCGGTCTCTTCTTTTTCGCCGTAGGTATAGCCGGAGAGTTCGCCTATCTTTTTAATGATGGGCTGGAACACGTCGGTGTCGTAGTTGGAATGCTTGTCCTGCATCACGCGCACGAGGCGTTCGAAGCCCATGCCCGTGTCGATCACCTTATGAGGCAGCGGCTCGAGCGAACCGTCGGCCTTGCGGTTGTATTGCATGAACACGAGGTTCCAAATTTCGATGACCTGCGGATTGTCCTTGTTCACGAGTTCGGCTCCCGGCACGGCGGCGCGCTCTTCGGGCGTGCGGCTGTCGATATGTATTTCGGAGCAAGGGCCGCAAGGGCCGGTGTCGCCCATTTCCCAGAAGTTGTCGTGCTTATTGCCGTTGATGATGTGGCTTTCAGGGAAGAAGCGTCCCCAGATAGCGGCGGCTTCGCTGTCGCGCTCGAGGCCTTCTTCCTTCGAGCCCTCGAAAACGGTGACGTAAAGGTGCTCGGGGTTGATTTTCAGCACGTCCACGAGAAACTCGTAGGCCCACGTGATGGCTTCTTCCTTGAAGTAGTCGCCAAAGCTCCAGTTGCCGAGCATTTCAAACATGGTGTGGTGGTACGTGTCGTGGCCCACCTCTTCGAGGTCGTTGTGCTTGCCGCTCACGCGCAGGCATTTTTGCGAGTCGGTCTGTCGGCGGCATTTCGGTTCGGTGTTACCGAGAATGATATCCTTGAATTGGTTCATGCCGGCATTGGTGAACATAAGCGTGGGGTCGTCTTTGATCACCATCGGTGCGGAGGGCACGATGAGATGTCCTTTCGATTCAAAGAACTTCTTGTAGGCTTCGCGTATTTCGTTGGCAGTCATATTGCTTGATGCTTTGAATATATAATTATGCGTTACCTTCGGGAATACCAAACGGCGTGGCGGTGCGTCCGCCCGGTTGCTGGGGCGTGCCGCCCGGCAGGTTGATGGTGCCGAATTGCTTTTCGTATTTCACGATATTGTCTTGCAGGGCAAAGAGCAGGCGCTTGGCGTGCTCGGGAGCGAGCACGATGCGACTTTTCACGTTAGCCTTGGGCAGGCCCGGCAGCACGCGGATAAAATCGAGCACCACCTCGGCGCTTGAATGGGTGATAATGGCAAGGTTGGCATAGATGCCTTCTGCCACTTCGGGCGTAAGCTCTATTTTGAGCTGTCCGTCTTGGTTTTCTTTATTTTCCATGATGTATATATATAATATTGTGTATGCTTGCTTATATGACAAACCGAAATTATCTGCAAAAGTAGGATATTTTGTTGTAATAACGCGCGTATTGTGCCGATATTCCGCTACACATCTGCTATGAAAGTCGCAAATCAGCGCGGAAACTTTTTCTAAAAAACAGCGAGAAATCACCATTCTCCCGTTAAAAAGCGTCCCATATCTCTGAAAGTTTTACCTTTTTAGTGCCTTTTCAACCATTATAACAGGTGAAAATGATTTTATTGTTGTACTTTTGCGCCATATTTTTAAGGGAGTCCGCGCTTAATAGCTTGATATTTTGCTTGGCGCACTCTAAAAGTATCATCCCATAAATATAGAGTAACATGAAAAAGATTTTTACGCTTTTGGTTGCCGGTCTCGTCGGCACGGCAGCAGTGAACGCCCAAAAGGCAATGGAGCACAGCCGCTTTTTCGACAACTGGTCCATCGGTCTCGTAGGCGGCGGCATCACGCCCACCACGCACTCCGCATTTTGGGGCAACATGCGTCCCACTTACGGGCTTGAAATCACCAAGCAAATCACGCCCGGCTTTGGCCTGGCTGTGCAAGGTACGATGGCACACAACATTACGGACAGCCGCCTTGCCGTTGACGCGCACAACATCAGCCTTCTCGGTAAAGTTAACCTTTTCAACCTCTTCAGCGGTTACAGCGGCGAGCCCCGTGTCTTTGAAATGGAAGCCGTAGTCGGTGCTGGCTGGGGACGCGAATACTACAAGGCCTCCGTGCAGCGCGACTACAACTTCTTCACAACCAAGTATGGCGTTAATTTCAACTTCAACGTTGGCGAGAAGAAGGCATGGACGATTTCCGTGAAACCTTCTATCGTTTACAACATGCAGGCCGACCGCGCAGACTCTTACATTGCTTACGATGTGAACAAGAGCGCCATCGAACTCATGGCAGGCGTGACCTATCATTTCAAGAACTGGACGGGCAAGCACTACTTTACGAAGGTGCGCACCTACGACCAGGCAGAAGTTGACGGCTTGAACGCTAAGATTAACGACCTCCGCGACGCCGTTAGCGATAAGGAAGGCCAACTCGCCACGGCAAACAACACTATCGGCGAACTTCAACGTCAGCTCGCCGCTGCCAATCAGTCGCTCGCCGAATGTATGAACCGCAAGCCCGTTACTGAGTACGTTACGAAGAACACGCATTCCAGTTCTATGGAACAGACCGTGACCTTCCGCCAGGGCAAGTACACCGTAGATCCCGCCCAACTCCCCAACGTTGAGCGCGTGGCCACGTTCCTCAAAAACCACCCCGAGGCTACCGTAAGCATCAAGGGCTACGCTTCGCCCGAGGGCAGCGCCGAAATCAACGCCAAGATTGCCAAGGCACGTGCAGAGGCCGTGAAGAAGATCCTTGTTGAGAAATACAAGATTGCAGCCGAGCGCATCTCTGCTGAGGGACAGGGCGTGGGAAATATGTTCTCCGAGCCCGACTGGAACCGCGTGAGCATCTGCACCCTTGAAGAAAACAAGGAATAATCGCCAATAAGCGAGATTTGATTTGAAACCATAGCCATGGGCTGCGTCATCGTTTGGCGCAGCCCATGTTTTTTTGTTTTTCATACCGTCGCGGAGGTAACGCCCTGCGCCGAGCGGCGCGATTTGCTCCGTGATGATTTTTATTTTCAGGTAGATAATTTTCACTATTTGCCTGATATTTTTTCCTGTCCTATAAGAAAATTTTTATTACAAAGTTTGTAACACATGTTAGAAAATTTGTAACACATATTACAAAGTTTGTAATACATGTTACAAAGTTTGTAACAAAAAATCTCTTATAGGAAAATGAAAAATATCAAGGAGAAAGGGAAAAATTTATCCTTGACAGTAAAAAACATCTTGCTGAAACGCGTGGCAGACTGCCGTGGGAGCGGCGGCGATGCGCCGAGGGCGATAAGCGGTCTTAGCGGAAAATGGAGATTCTCTTCGGTAATTGCGGCCGTTTTATCGCTTACTCGGAAAACTATGCCTAAATTTGCACTCTCTGCCTTTGGAAAGCGCGGCCGACGCGCCCGACAGGGCAAAACACAGTTTCAAGATGTTCCCCATTGCCTTTCAAGAAAACATCACCCGCCTGCTCGGCCCCGAAGGGGGCGCGAGGCTGCTCGCCGCGCTCAACGATGAGGCCGCGCCCGTAAGCGTCAGGTTCAATCCCCTTAAAGGCGGAGCCGCCGCGAAGGCGGGACTGCCCGTTGCGGAGCCCGTGCCATGGTGCGCCGACGGCTTTTACCTCGCGGAGCGACCGCAGTTCACTTCCGATCCTTTGCTCCACGCCGGGGCTTACTACGTGCAGGAGGCCTCGTCGATGTTTATAGCCCAGGCTTTCAAGCAGATAGACTTCGCGCCGCGCCGCGTG
>SAMEA3663013__coassemble_562_pt1 | contig 26199 bp, 24 predicted proteins | sample SAMEA3663013__metabat2_low_PE_021 | metagenome-assembled genome bin SAMEA3663013 (sample SAMEA3663013) | pig gut metagenome | biome: pig gut; feature: pig-associated habitat; material: faeces | place: France | collected 2012
GCTCCGAAGGCGAGGGAGGGGACGCTAAAATTGCACTTCTATCTTGAAAGTATAGTTTAAGGTCGTTCCCATGTTCCGGCAATAGGTTGCCCGTGTGTTTTTAAGATTTCAGTTTAAGATTAAGGTCGTTCCGTATTCGACGAGACACATTCTTTTGCGGTTGCGCCGGTTTATGCCCCCTGCGCAAGTCGGCGCAGAGGGCATTTTTTTAAGCGCTGGCCGCCCACAATTCGCCCAGCGCCCCTTGTCTGTATTTACAAAATGCTGGAAATTGCATTTTTCTCCACAAAAATCTTAGGAAATATTTTTTGGTGTTATCACAATTTATATAAATTTGCAAGTGCAATCGGAACTTTCCGCGCAGATACTTTCAACAAGTTCTCGCCGAATGACAGCCGGTAGCCAAGAAGGCATATTAGCTTTATCCGTTCTTACTCGAAACGTCTGGAAAACTTTTCAACCTAAGGAACGTGAGGAAGAGATAGTATGCCCATTCTTGTGTATTAGTATGATTTTGGTACAGCCCCGTCTGTATCTATATCATATCCGTACGCAGGATGGGGCTGTATATTTCGTTCATTCATTCGTTCCTGAGGTTATTTCCAGACTACCTGAGTAAGAGGATGGGCAGATATTTGCTCCATCCTTTTTTGTATACCTATACCTCAGCCTCGTTAGGAGCAGGCGGGGCGCACTTAAATCCAATCCCTATGGCACGTTTTATCATCACGACCAAACACGTCAAGAACACCAACGGTATCCGCATCGAGCCGGGCATGAGCGTTCAGGTAGTCACGCAAAGCATGAGCAACCCCGTCACGACCAACGGCGGCCAAGTCGTCATCGACGCATTTATGCGCATTTACGGCATTGACATCAAAAAGGCAGGCTGCCTCAACATGGTGGAACTCGAAGTTGAACAATACTAACAACTAATTCTAAGTATGTTACAAAATCAGTTAGCCAACTACGGTGACAAGATGTTCGACAAGGACACAGCCAAAATTGTCAGAAGACACGCCTTTTGGGCAGCAATCATTCTTGCACTACCATTATTCGGACTTGACGTTATTGTTTTCGCCATCATTCTTTGGCATATGTATAGCAGTTTGGCCCAAAGAGCCCACAAAAGACTTGATACAGGAAGCGTTATCGTGGGTGTCATTATCAATATCCTGGTTGCTTTTGCAATCAATTTTGTTTTAGAATTTATACCCGTTATTGGCTGGCTTGGCTCGGGCTTTTTAGCCTACCTTCAATTTTACCTTTCGGGAAAAACGTACCTTGAAACCTTAAAACAAATGTAATTATGAATATTGATCATCAACTTCTTCACGTTTCAGAGAAACTCGTTAAAATGCTTGACGAGACAGCAGACAACTGCTTACCTAAAGAGATTGCCAACGTTGTCAAAACACATAGTAAATTAGCCGTCGGGTCAGCATGGATTCCAGTACCAGGCGCGGACGTCGCTGCTGGTGCAGCTGTCATTTGGGGCATGTACGTAAGAATAAACAACAAGTTGGGCATTCCCTTTGGCGAAAATATAATGAAGTCCATAGGTTCGGGCGTGGCCACCAACTTAGCCAGTTACTTAGCAATGACTGGCGTTGCAAGTGCCATTAAGTTTATTCCTGGTATCGGTTCTTTGGGCGGTGCTATCTTAATGTCTGCCTCTCTTTACGCAGTAACCTTGGCGGCAGGGTGGATATATCTGCAAGCCCTATGTACATTGGCAGAAAAGAAAGGGAATACCTTTAACGCAAGCGACATCACACAAGCCGTTAATGATATTCTCAGACAAAAAAGCGTCATTAAAGACTTCATCAACGAAGCAAAGAAAGCTTATAAGAAATAACTGCGGCAAGCGACCTTCCATTTCGACAGCATATTAAGCATGAACCATGTTTGCTCTTTTTATTATCATTCTTATGGCATTCATAATATGGAGTGCCTTAAAAATCCTGCTGATAAGAAAAGCAAAAAGCAAACCATAAAAGACGAAGTAAAAACGGCAAAGCTACGATAGTAAAATTCTTAAGCAAACTTTAATAATATGGCAACCATTAGACACAAAATCGCCCTCACGCTCTTGCTGGCGATATGCTCTGCCGCCTCGGCATGGGCAGATACCTACTTCGTGTTCAAAGGCACTATCGGGGACTACCCTATCGTGATGGGCTTCTGGGCAACTTTGACCTGCGCAACCGGCGATTACTACTACGTGAGTCAAGGCAAGAACAAGAAGATTAAGTTGGAAGGTCAGATGGACTTGGAATCTGAGGAAGATAACATTTGGCATTTCGACGAAGAGATTAACGGCAAGTGGAACGGCATGTTCAGGCTGAAATGGGACCGCAGCACAGATGCCTATCGCAATAAATATGTGGAGGGCATGTATGTCAATGCCAAAGGCAAGAGATACCCCGTGCGGCTGACGCGCGTGGATATGACAGCCAATCCCGACCATATCTAAGGCACAAAGCTGCAAACAGCCCGCATCCTATACGCAAAAATAATCCCCGAAAAACCCAGCACACCCGTCACTACCTTTATATCTGCCTCAATTTAAGCCATTTAGGAGTGACGGGTTTATCGTGCCAACCCGTCACAACTATACACACGTTTTTTGCGCCAGCCCCCTGCATTTCTGCATCGAATTTCGAGGCGGATTTTATGCAATGTGACTGGAAGGCACTACGAAACGCAGTGACAGTAATGCCGGGGACGAAGTCCTCGGAAGGTGCTGTTGAAATAGTACTGCCTGGAAAGCAGTACACCTATGGCAATGCACATGTCCTATGGCGTAGTGCCTTCCAGGCACATCGTTCACAATACGCCCATCCGGGCACTTCGTACCCGGTTACCAAAAAGCTACGCTTTTGTAGTGCCTTCCAGGCACTTAGCACAGCGGACCTGTTCTAACGAGGCATTATCTCCTTTATGTTTTTTACTATGTCTGAGATATTTTTTCCTAAGCCCAATACATTTTTCACTATCTGCGCAGAAAAAGTTTGTTACAAAGTTTGTAACAAAAACTATCCTATATAAAAGGAAAAAATATCAAGCAGAAAAGAAAAATTATCTGCTTAAAAGGAAAAATTATCACGGAGATACTCGCGGCGGTCACGCGAGACAGACATGAGCAACGTTACACGTCCAACCCGTCACTAATGACGGGTTTAGAGGGCGAACTATACACTCGCAACAATTTAATATACAAACAGTTGCAGCGTTAGTGACGGGTATGCTGGGTTTTTCGGGGCAAAAAAATGCGTATAGGGATTGGGCAAAATTTGCAGAAAGGCGTATAATTGTGACGGGCTGTAAGCCCGCCACAAACATTTACCAGGCGTATGCAACACGCCCCACAAAAAAACGGAGGCGCACCTGAAAAGGTACGCCTCCGTTTGGTATTGAGGTTTCAAGAAGGAAAGATTATTCTTTATCTTCTTTCTCCTTATTGATCTTGTCGTAGTCTTCGATGTCACCTACAACGATGCGGCTGAACTCGCGCAAGCCGGTACCGGCAGGAATGAGGTGGCCGCAGATGACGTTCTCCTTCATGCCTTCGAGGTAGTCGGTCTTACCGCTGATGGCGGCTTCGTTGAGCACCTTGGTGGTCTCTTGGAAGGAGGCGGCTGACATGAAGCTCTTGGTCTGCAAGGCGGCACGCGTGATACCCTGGAGTATCTGCGTGGAGGTGGCAGCCACGGCATCGCGTGCCTCTACGAGGCGCTGGTCGCGACGCTTGAGCTGAGAGTTCTCATCGCGCAGCTTGCGCGCCGTTACTATCATACCGGGCTTCATCGTGGTGCTGTCGCCTGCATCGGTCACGACTTTCTTGCCCCAAATGCGGTCGTTCTCTTCGGCAAAGTCGAGCTTGTCGACAATCTGCTGTTCGAGGAAGCGCGTGTCGCCGGGGTCGTTGATCTGAACCTTGCGCATCATCTGGCGCACGATAACCTCGAAGTGCTTATCGTTGATCTTCACACCCTGCAAGCGGTACACGTCCTGAACTTCGTTGACGATGTATTCCTGCACTGCGGTAGGACCTTGGATAGCGAGGATATCGGAGGGCGTGATGCTGCCGTCGGAAAGCGGCGTGCCGGCACGCACGTAGTCGTTCTCCTGAACGAGGATTTGCTTGGAGAGGGGCACGAGATACTTCTTCTGCTCGCCGAGCTTGGAGGTGACAACCACTTCGCGGTTGCCGCGCTTGATGTCGCCCATCGTGATTTCGCCGTCGATTTCGGAAACCACTGCGGGGTTGCTCGGGTTGCGCGCTTCGAAGAGTTCGGTGACACGGGGCAGACCGCCCGTGATGTCGCCTGCCTTACCTACAGCACGCGGTATCTTGATGAGCACGTCGCCGGCATTGAGCTTCTGCCCGTCTTCTACAACGATGTGGCCACCGATGGGGAAGTTGTAGGTGCGAATCAGCTCGCCGTTCTCGCTCATAACGTGGGCGGAAGGCACGCGGCCTTTCTCGCGGCTCTCGATGACGATGCGCTCGCGCAAGCCGGTGGCTTCGTCTTCCTCTACGCGGAAGGTTACGCCTTCTTCTACATCTTCAAACTGGATGACACCGGGCGTTTCGGTTACGATGACGGCATTGAAAGGGTCCCACTTGGCAATGAGCGTGCCTTTTGCAACCGTCTGTCCGTCGGAAACGAAGAGCTGCGAGCCATAGGGCACGTTCTGCGTGGAGAGAACGATGTCGGTGTGCTCGTCGACGAAGCGTGCCTCTGCCAAACGGCCTACTACGACCTTGCCTGCCGTGCCGTCTTCGGCAACGGTGTCCACGGTGCGGAGTTCCTCGAATTCTACGCGGCAGTCGCTCTTGGCTACGATCGTGGCATTGGCTGCGGCGTTGCTGGCGATACCACCGGCGTGGAACGTACGGAGCGTAAGCTGCGTACCCGGCTCACCGATAGACTGCGCCGCGATAACGCCGACGGCTTCACCTTTCTGCACCATGCGGCTGGTGGCAAGGTTGCGGCCGTAGCACTTCATGCAGACGCCGTGCTTGCTTTCGCAAGTGAGGACGGAGCGGATTTCTACGCTTTCGATGGGCGATGCCTCGATTTCGGCGGCAATCGGTTCGGTAATCTCTTCGCCGGCGGCAACGATGAGCTTGCCAGTGGCGGGGTGGATAATGTCGTGAACGGAAACGCGGCCGAGAATGCGCTCGCCGAGGGAGGAAATGATTTCGTCGCCGTCTTTGAGGGCCGTGCAAACGAGACCGCGCAGCGTGCCGCAGTCTTCCTCGGTGATGATGACATCGTGGGAAACGTCTACGAGACGGCGGGTGAGGTAACCGGCGTCGGCCGTCTTCAAGGCGGTATCGGCAAGACCCTTACGGGCACCGTGCGTAGAGATAAAGTACTCGAGCACGGACATGCCTTCCTTAAAGTTAGAAAGAATCGGGTTCTCAATAATCTGCGCGCCTTCGGCACCGGCTTTCTGGGGCTTGGCCATAAGACCACGCATACCGGCGAGCTGGGCAATCTGGTCGGCACTACCACGGGCACCCGAGTCGAGCATCATGAACACAGCGTTGAAACCTTGGTCGGCTTCGGTCATCTGCTTCATGAGGGTCTTTTTCAGGTCGGTATTGACGTGCGTCCAAGTATCGATTACCTGATTGTAACGCTCGTTGTCGGTGATGAAACCCATGTTGTAGTTCATCGTGATTTGGTCGATTTCCTCGTTACCGCGCTTCACGATGTCTGCCTTTTCGGCAGGAATGATGATATCGTCGAGGTTGAACGACAGACCGCCTTCGTAGGCCTTGCGGTAACCGAGGTTCTTGATACCATCGAGGAATTCGCAGGCACGTGCCATACCCACGGTCTTGATGACGCGGGAAATGATGTCGCGCAAGGATTTCTTAGAAATAATGGTATTTACATAACCTACTTCGACGGGGATAATCTCGTTGACAATAACGCGGCCCACAGAGGTCTCGACGAGGTGCTTATAGATGTTGCCTTCCTCATCTACATCATCTACCATCACCTTAACGGGGGCATGCACGTCTACGCGGCGCTCGTTGAAGGCGATGATGGCTTCTTCAGCACCGTAGAAGGTGAGGCCGGAGCCTTTCGCGCCGGGACGAAGCTTGGTGATGTAGTAAAGGCCGAGCACCATATCCTGCGAAGGCACGGTGATAGGCGCACCGTTGGCGGGGTTGAGGATATTGTGGCTCTGAAGCATGAGCATCTGCGCCTCGAGAATGGCCTCGTTGCTGAGGGGAAGGTGAACGGCCATCTGGTCACCGTCGAAGTCGGCGTTGAACGCGGTACATGCCAGCGGGTGGAGCTGAATGGCCTTGCCTTCAATCATCTTGGGCTGGAAAGCCTGTATACCGAGGCGGTGAAGCGTCGGGGCACGGTTGAGGAGCACGGGGTGGCCCTTCATGACGTGTTCGAGGATATCCCAAATCACTGACTCGCGGCGGTCAACAATCTTCTTTGCGCTCTTGACGGTCTTGACGATGCCGCGCTCAATGAGCTTGCGGATAATGAACGGCTTGTAAAGCTCGGCTGCCATGAGTTTGGGCAGACCGCATTCGCCCATTTTCAGTTCAGGACCTACGACGATAACGGAACGGGCGGAATAGTCCACGCGCTTACCGAGGAGGTTCTGACGGAAACGGCCCTGCTTACCTTTCAGAGAGTCGGAAAGGGATTTGAGGGGGCGGTTGCTGTCGCTCTTCACGGCGCTGCTCTTGCGGGAGTTGTCGAAGAGGCTGTCGACGGCTTCCTGAAGCATACGCTTTTCGTTACGCAGAATGACTTCGGGAGCCTTAATTTCCAACAGTCTCTTCAAGCGGTTGTTGCGAATGAGCACGCGGCGATAGAGGTCGTTGAGGTCGGAAGTGGCGAAACGGCCGCCATCGAGGGGCACGAGGGGACGCAGTTCGGGCGGCGTGACGGGAATGACCTTCATGATCATCCACTCGGGACGGTTGCGGTCCTTGCTGGCGCGGAACGACTCTACGACCTGCAAGCGCTTCAAGGCTTCGGTCTTGCGCTGCACGGAGGTGTCGGAATTGGCACGGGCGCGCAGTTCGTAGGAAAGGTCGTCGAGATTGATGCGCGTGAGGAGGTCGTAGACGGCCTCTGCACCCATCTTTGCAATAAACTTGTTGGGGTCGGTATCTTCAAGATACTGGTTGTCCTTGGGCAGACGCTTGAGGATTTCGAGGTATTCGTCCTCCGTGAGCAGGTCGTTCACGGCAAACTCTTCTCCGAGCACGCCGGGCTGGATTACCACGTAGCGCTCATAATAAATAATGGAGTCGAGCTTCTTGGTGGGAATGCCGAGGAGGTAGCCCATCTTATTGGGCAGGGAACGGAAATACCAGATGTGTGCCACGGGCACAACGAGCTGGATGTGACCGGCACGCTCGCGGCGCACCTTCTTCTCCGTGACCTCTACGCCACATCGGTCGCAGACGATGCCTTTGTAGCGAATACGCTTGTACTTGCCGCAGTGGCACTCGTAGTCCTTGGTAGGACCGAAGATGCGTTCGCAGAAGAGGCCGTCGCGCTCGGGCTTGTAGGTGCGGTAGTTGATGGTTTCGGGTTTCAGCACCTCACCGTAAGAATTGGACTGGATTTCCTCGGGCGAGGCCAGGCCAATGGTAATCTTGGTGAAGTTGCTCTTTATCTTGTTTTCTCTTTTGAATGCCATAATCTGATGTATGAATTGTAAGTGTAAAGAGATTTTCGGTATGCTCCTAAGAAACGGAATTTTCTAAAAAAAATGCCTTAATCGAGCGATACGCTCAAACCTAAGCCGCGAAGTTCGTGAAGCAATACGTTGAGCGATTCAGGAATGCCGGGAGTGGGCATCGGTTCGCCCTTAACGATGGCTTCGTAAGCCTTGGAACGGCCAACGACATCGTCGGACTTGATCGTAAGGATTTCTTGGAGCACATGAGATGCGCCGAACGCCTCGATGGCCCAGACTTCCATTTCACCGAAACGCTGACCGCCGAACTGGGCTTTACCGCCGAGAGGTTGCTGCGTGATGAGCGAGTACGGGCCAATGGAACGGGCGTGCATCTTGTCCTCAACCATGTGGCCGAGCTTAAGCATGTAAGTAACGCCCACGGTGGCCTTCTGGTCGAAAGGTTCACCCGTGCCGCCATCGTAGAGCTGCGTGGAGCAATAACGGGGCAGGCCTGCCTTGTCCGTCCATTCGCAGAGGTCGTCGAGCTTCGCGCCGTCGAAGATAGGCGTGGCGAACTTGACGCCGAGCTTGCGGCCGGCTGCGCCGAGAACGGCTTCGAAAATCTGACCGAGGTTCATACGCGAAGGCACGCCGAGCGGGTTGAGCACGATATCGACGGGCGTACCGTCGGCCAAGAACGGCATGTCTTCCTGACGCACAATCTTGGAAACGATACCCTTGTTACCGTGGCGGCCGGCCATCTTGTCGCCCACGCCGATCTTGCGCTTCTTGGCAACATATACCTTAGCCATCTGAATGATGCCGGAGGGGAGTTCGTCGCCAATGGTGATGGCAAACTTCTGACGCTTCAAGACGGCATCCATCTGATTATATTTCTTCAAATAATTGATGACAAGCTGGCGAATGAGGGTGTTGGTGTGCTCGTCGTCGGTCCAGTTGTGGAGTTCGACGGCTGTGTAGTCGAGCTGCGCCAAGAGCACCTTGGTGAACTCTGCACCCTTTGCAATCACCTCTGCGCCGATATTGTCCTTCACGCCGAGGGATTTCTTGCCCTTGGTGAGTTTGACAAGTTTCTCGAGCATGAGGGCTTTGAGCTTGCCGGTTTCCTTTTCAAAATCTTCATCAATCTTCTGCAACTTCACCTTGTCGGCTGCCTTAGACGAGCGCGTCTTGATGGCACGGGAGAAGAGGTTGGTCTTGATGATGACACCCGAGAGGGAGGGATTTGCCTTCAAAGAGGCGTCTTTCACATCGCCTGCCTTGTCGCCGAAAATGGCGCGGAGCAACTTCTCTTCGGGAGTGGGGTCGCTTTCGCCCTTAGGCGTAATCTTACCAATCATGATGTCGCCGGGCTTCACGCGGGCACCGATACGGATAATACCGCGCTCGTCGAGGTCCTTGGTGGCATCTTCGCTCACGTTGGGGATATCGTTGGTAAGTTCTTCCATACCGCGCTTCGTTTCGCGCACTTCAAGGGAGAACTCGTCTACATGGACGGAGGTAAGGATATCCTCGCGCACCATGCGCTCGTTGAGCACGATAGCGTCCTCATAGTTGTAACCCTTCCAAGGCATGTAAGCCACGAGGAGGTTGCGGCCGAGTGCGAGTTCGCCGTTTTCAGTAGCATAACCCTCAGTGAGAATATCGCCCTTCTTGACGCGCTGACCTTTCTCGCAGATGGGACGAAGGTCAATGGTCATATTCTGGTTGGTGCGGCGGAACTTGGGAATATCGTAGACCTTCTCGGCAGGCTCGAAGCTTACGAACTCTTCGTCCTCCGTGCGGTCGTACAGAATGCGGATGGTGGTGGCATCTACGAACTCAATCACGCCATCGCCCTCGGCTGTAATCATCGTGCGGGAATCTTCGCAGACCTGCTTTTCGATACCCGTGCCGACAATAGGAGCCTCGGAGTGGATAAGGGGCACTGCCTGGCGCATCATGTTCGATCCCATCAATGCGCGGTGAGCATCGTCGTGCTCCAAGAAGGGAATGAGCGAAGCGGCGATAGAGGCAATCTGCTGCGGCGCAACGTCCATAAGTTCCACTTCAGAGGGCGGCACAACGGGATAGTCGGCATCTTGGCGGCACTTCACCTTATCGCGGATAAAGGAGCCATCGGGACGCAGGGGCGCATTGCCCTGACCGATAATCTTGCCTTCTTCTTCTTCGGCCGAGAGATAAACAACGTCTTCGTTCTTGAGGTCTACCATCGAATTGGCCACCTTGCGGTAAGGCGTTTCGATGAAGCCGAGGTCGTTGATCTTAGCATATACGCAGAGCGAGGAGATAAGACCGATGTTAGGACCTTCAGGCGACTCAATCGGGCAGAGGCGGCCGTAGTGGGTATAGTGTACGTCGCGAACCTCGAAACCTGCACGCTCGCGGGACAGACCGCCGGGGCCGAGGGCAGAGAGGCGGCGCTTGTGCGTTACTTCTGCCAAGGGGTTGGTCTGGTCCATGAACTGCGACAGGGCGTTCGTACCGAAGAAGGAGTTGATGACGCTCGAAATGGTCTTGGCGTTGATGAGGTCGGTCGGCGTGAACACTTCGTTATCGCGGACGTTCATACGCTCGCGGATTGTGCGGCTCATGCGTGCCAGACCAATGGCGAACTGGTTGGAGAGTTGCTCGCCCACGGTGCGGACGCGGCGGTTGCTGAGGTGGTCGATATCGTCGACGGTGGCCTTGCTGTTAATCAGTTCGATGAGATATTTGATAATCTCAATAATATCTTCGTGCGTCAGCACACGCACGTCCATATCGGTCGTAAGGTTGAGCTTGTGGTTGATGCGGTAGCGACCCACTTCGCCCAAGTCGTAACGCTTTTCAGAGAAGAAAAGGTTGTTGATGACATCGCGTGCGCTGGCATCGTCGGCGGGGTCGGCATTGCGGAGCTGACGATAGATATAAAGCACGGCCTCCTTTTCAGAGTTGGAGGGGTCTTTTTGCAGGGTGTTGAAAATAATGGAATAGTCGGATGCGGAAGCCTCTTCGTGGTGAATGAGAATGCTCTGCGCACCGCTTTCAATAATCTGCTGGATATGGTCCTCTTGGAGAACGGTCTCACGCTCAAGCACCATTTCGTTGCGCTCGATAGATACTACCTCACCGGTATCTTCATCAACAAAGTCTTCTACCCAGCTCTTCAAAACACGTGCGGCAAGGCGGCGACCAAGAACCTTTTTCAGGCTGGTCTTGTTCACCTTGATTTCTTCGGCGAGATTGAATATCTGGAGAATGTCTTTATCGGTTTCGTAACCAATCGCACGCAGCAGGGTCGTTACGGGCAACTTCTTCTTACGGTCGATATAAGCATACATCACATTGTTGATGTCTGTAGCAAATTCAATCCAAGAACCCTTGAAAGGTATGATACGTGCGGAATAGAGCTGCGTACCATTTGCGTGAATGCTCGAACCGAAGAATACGCCGGGCGAGCGGTGCAATTGCGAAACGACTACGCGCTCTGCGCCGTTGATGACAAACGTACCGTTCTCTGTCATGTAAGGAATCTGACCGAGGAACACGTCCTGCACCACGGTATCAAAATCCTCGTGGTCAGGGTCGGTACAATACAATTTGAGCTTCGCCTTCAAGGGCACGCTGTAAGAAAGTCCTATTTCGAGGCACTCCTGAATGCTGTAACGGGGCGGGTCGATGTAATAATCGAGGAACTCTAATACAAAGTTGTTGCGAGTATCGGCAATGGGGAAATTCTCGGCAAAAACTTTATACAGACCGTCGTTCTTACGCAGCTCGGAAGGAGTGTCGAGCTGAAGAAAGTCTTTAAAAGACTTAAGCTGCACATCGAGAAAATCCGGATAAGGCATCGGATTTTGTACTGATGCAAAGTTTACACGATGATTGATTACTTGTGAAGACATTCTATGATGTTTTGATGTGGTGAGACAAGCCTGCGGGATACAATATATATTATATATGTGTAGGCGACGATTTGCCTGTGAGTATAGCGCAAACCTTGTCTGCCCTGTGCGGCTTTTATGAATATAGACACAAAAAGGTTATGAAACCTCTACCAGAGGTTTCATAACCATATCCCTTAAAGGGTAGGAATATTAAGCGATTTCTACTTCAGCACCAGCCTCTTCGAGAGCCTTCTTGAGTGCTTCGGCTTCTTCCTTAGCAACGCCTTCCTTGAGCTTGCTGGGAGCACCGTCAACGAGTTCCTTAGCTTCTTTCAAGCCGAGGCCGCAAGCTTCCTTAACAGCCTTAACAACCTGAAGCTTAGCAGCACCTGCGCTCTTGAGGACTACGTCGAAAGCAGTCTTTTCCTCAGCAGCGGCAGCGCCGGCAGCAGCGGGAGCAGCAACAGCGACAGCTGCAGCAGCGGGTTCAATACCATACTCTTCTTTGAGTACATTAGCCAACTCGTTTACTTCTTTTACTGTCAAATTTACCAATTCTTCAGCAATAGCTTTGATATCTGCCATTTTCTTTAAATGTATTTGTTTTGTTATTAATCAATAATATTGTTGGAATAACGCTTTGTTTCTTAGTGTTATTCGGGGCGTTCGCCCAAAGTTTTGAGTACGCCATGAATGGTTTGGCCACCACTCTGGAGTGCAGAGATAACGTTCTTTGCGGGAGATTGCAGCAAACCAACAATCTCGGCAATAACTTCGTTCTTGCTCTTGATGGCGCAGAGAGCATCGAGCTGGTCTGCTCCAACATAGAAGCCTTCCTCAGCGTAAGCAGCTTTCAGGCCGGGGATACCGTCCTTGCCAACTTCCTTAATCAGCTTCGCGGGCACATTGGCCGTGTTGCAGAAGAAGATAGCGGTGCTGCCTTTGAGGGTACCATAAAGAGGAGAATAGTCGATTTCAGAAGCCTCGAAAGCCTTGTGAAGGAGGGTGTTCTTAACAACCACCATCTTGATTTCAGCACCGAAGCACTTGCGACGAAGGTCGCTCGTTGCAGCGGCATTCAAACCTGTTACATCAACGAGGTAGAAATGAGCATATTCTTTGAGCTGTGCACCGATTTGGTCGATGACAAGTTGTTTATCTTCCTTTCTCATAATTCAATCTTCGTTATTTTTCTTCAACAGATTTGGGGTCGATCTTAATACCCTTGCTCATGGTAGAGGAAAGATAAATGCTCTTTATATAAGTACCCTTTGCAGAAGACGGTTTCAACTTTATAATCGTTGAAATAAATTCTTTGGCATTGCCAAGAATCTGCTCCGGCGTGAAGGAAACCTTACCGATAGATGTATGAACGATACCGGTCTTATCCACCTTGAAGTCAATCTTACCTTGCTTCACTTCGCGGACAGCCTTAGCAACATCCATAGTAACCGTGCCGCTCTTGGGGTTAGGCATCAATCCGCGGGGACCGAGCACACGACCGAGCGCACCAATCTTACCCATGATGGAAGGCATCGTGATGATAACATCAATGTCAGTCCAACCACCCTTAATTTTCTCGATGTATTCATCAAGACCTACATAGTCAGCGCCAGCTTCTTTTGCAGCGGCTTCGGCATCGGGCGTACAGAGGCACAAAACGCGAACTGTCTTACCCGTACCGTTAGGCAGAGACACAACGCCGCGAACCATCTGGTTTGCCTTGCGGGGGTCTACGCCCAAACGCATATCAATATCTACGGAAGCATCGAACTTGGTCGTGGTGATTTCCTTAACCAATTCAGCAGCTTCTTTCAAAGTATATGCCTTCCCTGCTTCAATCTTGTCAGCGACTAACTTCTGATTCTTTGTCAGTTTACTCATTGTTCAAGTGAAGTTTAATAGTTATTCCGGGAAGTCACCTTTAATCGTGATACCCATACTGCGCGCTGTACCAGCAACCAAACGCATAGCAGCCTGTACCGTGAAGCAGTTGAGGTCGGGCATCTTGTCCTCCGCAATTGCCTTCACCTGATCCCAGGTAATCTCTGCAATCTTCGTACGGTTGGGCTGAGCCGATCCGCTCTTCTTCTTGGCGGCTTCGAGCAATTGGATTGCTACAGGAGGAGTCTTTACGATGAAAGAGAAAGACTTGTCGTTGTAGTAGGTGATTACTACGGGCAACACCTTTCCGGCCTTCTCCTGAGTTCTGGCGTTGAACTGCTTGCAGAAATCCATGATGTTGATACCCTTGGAACCCAGTGCGGGGCCTACGGGAGGTGATGGATTTGCAGCGCCACCTTTAATCTGTAATTTGATTAGTCCAGCAACTTCTTTAGCCATTGTTATTAATTTGTTTTTTGGATTTTATGAAAGAACGCGGGTACGTAACATTACCTTTATTCTTTCTCTACCTGCATAAAGCCAAGATCCAAACCTGTGCTTCTTCCGAACACCTTGACGGTGACGGTCACCTTCTTCTTGTCGTTGTCTACCTTCTCGATAACTCCTGAGAAACCGCTGAACGGTCCTTCTGCCACCTTGACGGCATCGCCGACATTGAAAGGAATTTCCACATCCATTGGATCTTCCAACATTTCATCTGCCTTTCCGAGGATACGGTTCACCTCGCTATCGCGCAGCGGAGTGGGATTGTCCAAACCGCCCAAAAAGCCTAACACATTGGGCGTGTTGCGCAATTCGTGAGCAATTTCACCCACCAAACGAGCTTCTACCAAAACGTAACCGGGCAGGTAGTTACGCTCTTTTATGATACGCTTACCTGCACGCACTTGGAAAACCTTTTCCGTTGGTATAAGTACCTGCGAAACATGACCGCCGAGGCGGCCATTCTTAATTTCTGCATCTATGTACTCCTTTACCTTGGCTTCTTTTCCACTTACGGCTCGCAAAACATACCAAGACATTCCTGCTTCAGCCATCGATTCGTTAGATTTGGGGGTAAATTAACTGCATGAGGTTCTCGAATACTGTATCCATAAGGAACACGACAATTGCTATGACGATGGAAGCGGTGAGCACAACAATTGCACTGTGCGTCAGCTCCTTTCGGTTAGGCCATGTTGTCTTATGCGCGAGTTCTTCGTAAGAATCCTTGCAATATGAAATGCAATATGTGAATACTTTCTTCAACATTGTTTTATGTTTTGGCACGGGAAGAGAGGCTCGAACTCCCGACACCTGGTTTTGGAGACCAGTGCTCTACCAACTGAGCTATTCCCGTAAAAATAGGCCTCATCACAAAGGGTGAGGACCTATTTATATTTATTGAGTAAATCCGTTTAGGGAATTATTCAATGATTTCGGTAATCTGACCAGAACCTACGGTGCGACCACCTTCGCGGATAGCGAAGCGGAGACCTACGTTCAGGGCAACGGCGTAGATAAGCTCAACAGTGATTTCAACGTTATCACCGGGCATTACCATTTCAGTACCTTCGGGGAGGTGGATTTCACCCGTGCAGTCCATCGTGCGGAGATAGAACTGAGGACGATACTTGTTACCGAACGGAGTGTGGCGACCGCCTTCTTCCTTCTTCAGAACGTAGATAGAAGCTTTGAACTTCTTGTGGGGGTGGATAACGCCCGGGTGGGTGATAACCATACCACGCTTAACTTCGTTCTTGTCGATACCACGGAGGAGGAGACCTACGTTGTCACCAGCTTCACCCTGGTCAAGGAGTTTGCGGAACATTTCAACGCCAGTTACAACAGACTTCTTGTCTTCACCGAGACCGAGAATCTGAACTTCGTCACCTACCTTAACGACACCGGTTTCTACACGGCCCGTAGCAACAGTACCACGACCAGTGATAGAGAACACGTCTTCAACAGGCATCAAGAAGGGTTTATCTCTGTCGCGTTCGGGTTCCTGAATCCATTCGTCAACAGCATCCATGAGCTGCATAACGCTGTCTTCCCACTTAGCAACGCCGTTGAGGGCACCGAGGGCAGAACCGCGAATGATGGGAGTATCTTCTTCGAACTCGTACTGTTCGAGGAGTTCGCGCATTTCCATTTCTACGAGTTCGAGCATCTCTTCGTCTTCAACCATATCGCACTTGTTCAAGAACACAACGAGGCGAGGAACGTTCACCTGACGAGCGAGAAGGATGTGCTCGCGAGTCTGAGGCATCGGACCGTCAGTAGCAGCAACTACGATGATAGCACCGTCCATCTGAGCAGCACCAGTTACCATGTTCTTAACGTAGTCGGCGTGACCCGGGCAGTCTACGTGAGCATAGTGACGCTTGCTGGTCTCATACTCAATGTGAGCCGTGTTGATAGTAATACCACGTTCCTTTTCTTCGGGGGCGTTGTCAATCTGATCGAAAGACTTAACTTCTTCGCCCGTGCCGAGCTTTTCGTGGAGCACCTTGGAAATGGCGGCAGTCAAAGTCGTCTTTCCGTGGTCAACGTGACCGATCGTACCGATATTCACATGCGGTTTGGTACGCTCAAATTTTTCTTTTGCCATAGCTTAACTATAAAAATTTATTGTATTAATATTTTCTGTGTATGGATTTCAAAAAAAAAAGAGCTGTTAGTGAGACTTGAACTCACGACCTCTTCCTTACCAAGGAAGTGCTCTACCGCTGAGCTATAACAGCAAAAAAAGAGCGGAAAACGAGGCTCGAACTCGCGACCCCCAGCTTGGAAGGCTAGTGCTCTACCAACTGAGCTATTTCCGCAGCCTTTGTGGTGGGCAAAGATGGATTCGAACCACCGAAGGCGTAAGCCAGCAGATTTACAGTCTGCCCCATTTGGCCACTCTGGTATTTGCCCATGTTTTTCAGACGTTTATGCCTTTCGGCAGATAATATGCCCTCGAAACGGGTGCAAAGTTAGACATATTTTTTTTCTCACAAAACTTTTTCTGCCTTTTTTTATATGACAAGGCGCATTTTAAGGTTTTGGGGAATTGCGGCACCCCGCTTCACGGGCACTCCTCGCGCGTATATATATAATATTGTATGGCGCGGGATTCGGCGCTGCATTGGAACGGGGGCGGGGTGCGGAGTGCGCCCCGCCCTATCCCTTGAAATTTACTTAGCGTTCTTTTCCTTGAGCTTACTCAACTGTTTCTGGAGCGCATCGATGCAGAGGTCTACGCCTTCCTCAAACGTGTCGCACACTTTTTCGGCATGCAGTTCGCTGCCGGGCACGAAGATGTGCAGGGCGGTTTCTTTGTTGTGGGCGGTTTCGGGCTTCACAACTTTAAGGATAAACTCTGCCTTGATGATATTTTCGTGACACTTTTCAAGTTTGGCAACTTTTTTTTCGATGAATGCGTGCAGCTTTTCGGTTGCGTCGAAATGGATTGACTGAATTTTGAGTTCCATAATGTTCCTCCTTTTTTAGGCGGGGCTTTTCGCCTCGCGGTTGGTTAGTAAATGCGTGGGCATTTGCCGCTCTAAGCTTCAGGCGGCAGAGATGCCGTTATTTCATGCCCTCGGGTGGGCGTGTTCATATTCTTTCTTGAGCGTGGCGAACGTGGTGTGGGTGTAAATCTCCGTGGTAGCGAGGCTTTCGTGGCCAAGCAACTCTTTCACGGCTTCGAGGTCCGCTCCATGGTTGAGCATCAGCGTGGCAAACGTGTGGCGCAGCACGTGGGGGCTTTTCTTCTTGCGAATGGTTACCATCGAGAGATATTTCCGCACAATCGCCGCCACTTTTGCCTCATTGACGGGCCGGCCGTCTTCGTTGACGAACAGCGGGCCACCGTCGCCGCCCATGATGTCGCGGCGGGCGGCCACGTATTCGGCTAAAGCCTGCTGCAGTTCGCCGCCGAAAGGCACGATGCGCTCTTTGCTGCGCTTGCCGAACACTTTGAGTTCCCCGGTTGCGAGATGCACCTTGTCGGGCGTGAGCCCGAGCAACTCCGCACGGCGAATGCCGGTGTGGCAGAAGGTGAGCAATATCGTGCGGTCGCGTAAGCCCTCGAAGCCTTCGGGGTAAACTATCTCGTCGAAAAGCCTATCGACCTCCTGCTCTTTGAGGAATGTGGGCAGGGGCTTGGCGGCCTTCGGATTGCCAATGCTTTGCGTGGGGTCTTTCTCCACGAGCTGCATGCGCAGCAGATAGCGGTAGAACGAGCGCACCGCGCTCATGTCGCGCTTCACGGTGCGCGGCGATCGCCCTGACTTCATGCGCTCCGCCATCCAACGCCTCACTACGTCGGCATCGAGGTTGTCCCAAGCGAGGCGGTCGTCAAGAAGGCGGAAATAGCGTTCCAGGTTTTCGAGGCTTTCGCGATAGGTTCGCACCGTGGTCTGCGGGCAGCCTTTGTCTGCCGCGAGGTAATCCAGGAAACTGCGCACGTCTATCATCTTGCCAAAATTCGTTGCCGAAGCGTCTCAAAAGCGAAAATAAGGAAGTTTTCCGATGAATGCAAATTTTTGCACGCCTTTTTAGCAAATAATCCCCTTTTTGGTGTGTTTTGGGGTTTTCTTTGTGCTGAATGAGCAGGAAAAAGGGCGACCGCCGCGCCATATCGAGATATGGCGCGGCGGTCGCTATTGGTGTATGTCGCTTGCCGGGCAATGCGGGGATTGCCGGCGAGGCTTTTGCTATTTAATTATTCTTCTGTGGTTCTGAGCTTCTGCACATAAACGGCGTGCTCCTTGGCGAGACGCTTCAGTACGGAAGGCTTGTCGAACTGCTGGCGGGCGCGGAGTTCTTTAACGACACCTGTTCTTTCAAATTTTCTCTTAAATCTTTTCAGGGCGCGTTCGATGTTTTCGCCCTCTTTAACGGATACTACGATCATTGTTTTTGATGTGTTTTATTTTGTTGTTACTTATATTGCATACTCTTGCGAGGTGCAAAATTAGGTAATAATTTTATTTCAAACAAATTTTGTTTCTTTTTTTTCCTAATCCTTTGCAAGATGCACCGTTTGCTGAGGGAACGGAATGTTGATGCCCTCGCGGTTGAAGAGTTCGTAGATGCCCTGCTGCACGTCGAAATATGTGGTCCAATAGTCCTCAGTTTTCACCCATGCGCGGACGGTGAGGTTCACGCTGCTGTCGGCGAGCGCGTCCACGCCAACGAAGGGCGCTTTGTCGGCGGGTTCTTTCAATATCTGCTCCAGCGAATTGAGATAATCGAGGAGCACGGCGCGGACGCGCTTCACGTCTTCGCCGTAATCGATACCTACCGTCCACTGCACGCGGCGCAGTTCTTCGCGCGAATAGTTCACCACCACGGAGGTGCTCATCGAGCCGTTGGGCGCATAGACCAATTTGTTGTCGGCCGTGGCGATGATGGTGTGGAAGATTTGGATTTCGCGCACGGTGCCCTGCACGCCTTGCGCTTCAATCCAGTCGCCCACGCGGTAGGGGCGGAAGAGCAAGATGATGATGCCGCCGGCGAAGTTTTGCAGGTTGCCCGAGAGCGCCATGCCCACTGCCACGCCTGCCGAGGCGAGGAGGGCTGCGAACGACGTGGTGTTCACGCCGAGTGCACCGATGACAGAGATAATGAGGAGTACGGTGAGCAAGATATTCAGCAAACTCATCAGAAAGCTCTTGACACCTACCTCTATGGGACGGCGGTCGAGCATGCCACGCACGATTTTAGTGATAAGTTTTACTATATACCGCCCAATTATATATATGAGTACGGCAGCAAGCACACGCTTGCCGGCACTGACGCTGGCATCGATAAGATTTTGGATAAGCACATCGATGTTGTCGATGCTATAACGCTGGACGGCTTCAAGGAGTAATAGTTTCATGGGCTTGGGATGGGATTTTTTGAGATATTATAGATGGAATAGCGGCTATAAAGATTATTGAACCGATAGATTACTAAAAAAATAATTCAAGGCCTGCATTTCCGAAAGGTCAGAAAAAAATTGCCGCCCGTCATCGGGTGGCAACTGCCATGCGGGATTAAGCAACTCCCTGCATCATTATGCCTTGCTTCGCGCACGCTGCGAACCGCTTATTCTTCCAAGATGCGGCGAGCGCCGATATAGCGGCGGCTGTAGTAGGCGGAAGAGGAGCTGTCCACCTTGACACCGGTGCGGCTGGCGTGGACAAAGTTGAACGTTTTGCTCTCGGGGTCTACGTCGGTCACGATACCCACGTGCCCAATGGTGCGCGTGGAACCAGAACCGCCGAAGAACACGAGGTCGCCCTTTTTCAGTTCGCCGACCGTCAGGATAGGCGTTCCCTGCGTGAACTGAGAACGCGAGCTGCGGTTGATGCTGATGTTTTCTTTCTTATACACGTAACTTGTAAAACCCGAGCAGTCGAAAGCATTAGGACCGCTGTGGCCGCTGCGATAGCGCGCACCGATATATTGCAGGGCGGTGCGCACGATGCTCTCACCTGCGGGATTGCTCTTCTTCTTCGCCACGGGCTCGGGCTTGAGCACATTGGCCGTTGTGAGGGCAGACACCTCTCTCACCACGTGCTCTGCCGCGAGGCGTTTAGGCATAGCGTCCAAAACATCCTGCGCGGAGGCCGCGCCGATGCCGATGAAACTAAGACCAATTCCGAGTAGTATCGTTTTGAGTGTCACAACAATGAATGTTTTTCAGACGGAATGAAAAATAAACAAGAAAATTGCGCAGCCGTACCCGGTGCGCCATGAAAGAAACGCACGGACAACTATGCCCGAGAGCGTCTCTTCTTTTAAGAACTTTGCAAAATTAGGCATTTCTCGGCAGAAAAGCAAACTTTCCCCGACTTTTTTGTCAAATCGCCGCCCGAAAATCGCAATCAGGAAGGCAAACGGGGAGGTAGACCGTCGACCTGCCCACCAGCGCCCCGCGGCCTTCGTCGACTCCCCCTATGGGAAATGCAAAACTTGTTAATGCCACGTAACTGTCTGCGCAGAGGGTTCGCGGCGCGTTTGCAATCGTTAAGGCGATGCAGCACGAAGATTTAGGAATAATTAAGACAAAGAAAATTTGCTCCGAGAAAAATTCTGCGAAAAGCATGAGAATTTTTACTTTCAAGCACATCGGGAAAACTATAAAGGGGCAAATTTTCACGGGCTTGCTTATAATTTTTACGGTCATATAGGATAGTTTTTGCGCTCATATAAGACAGTACGCCCCTTAAAACGCGAAAAGTGGAAAAGCCTGCGCCCTTCCTCTTTCTGCTGGTGCAAAGATATGATTTTTGTTCGGGTTCGCCAAAACGCGCCCTATTGTGCCGCCGGCTGGCAAGACTCAGAACGGAGCTCTTTTGCGAAGATGCGCAGTAACTTGATTACTCTTCCAGGGCGCAGAAGCCACCGCCTGCTACGCAGCCTGCGCCCCGCTGCTTTCAAGCAGGGCGAGCCAAGAAGAACTCGCTGACAGCATCTCAAAGAACGGTTCGCTGAGCGGCATTGCGGAACTTGTATCACCAATCACCGCACGCAAAATCAGTAGAAAGCATCAATACGAATATTCCACGCAAATCGCAATAAACATGAACAGGCTGCGCCGCCTTGTAGTTTCGCTCGGTTTGCTGTGATTCTCCCCATTTTTCAAGAACGGGCATCTCAAAGTTCATGGGTTTATGGACAATAACACGCAATAAAACCACCCGCAGGCAAAATATTAAGTAAGCAACGCCTGCTTTATCAAATATTAAAGGTATATTTGCAGAAATATAGGGCGCAATCGGCGCAAAACATTCTTCAAAAGATTACGATACACGCATGATATCGGTATGTATGGCCACTTACAATGGTCAGAAATATATAAAAGAACAAATTGACAGTATCCTGCCGCAACTCAGCGAAAACGATGAATTGGTAATCTCAGACGACCAATCGACGGACGGCACGACAGAGATTATTGCCAGTTACAAAGACCCTCGCATCCGTTTCTTTGTCAACAACAAGACACACGGAGTGGCACATAATTTCGAGAACGCGCTCGCACATGCAAAAGGCGATATCATCTTCCTCTCCGACCAAGATGACGTATGGGTGGAGGGGAAAGTTGAAAAGATGACAAGCTATATGAAGCAGAACCATTACGATGTGGTTATGTGCAACTGCATGCTTGTTGACGAGAACATGAAGCCGCTGACAGGCAAGCCCCACTTCAACAAAGTCAGGCCCATTAAAAAGCCCGTGTTCCTGAATATTTTGAAAAACTCTTGGCTGGGTTGCTGCATGGTCTTTTCAAAGAAACTGCTTACCGAGTGCCTACCCTTCCCTCCCAATGTGGCGGCGCACGACTTGTGGATAGCTCTTTACGCGCAGCTTCACTTTCGGTGCGGATATATGCCAAATGAAGTGTTACACCTTTATCGCCGCCATTCAGAGACCGCCTCTTTCGCAGGGAAGCGGAGCACCAATAAATGGTCGTACAGAATAAGCTACCGGCTATATCTTGCCTACCACCTGATAGCAAGGACATTTAATCGGAACAAACATAAGTCTTAAATAAGAAATGCACATCTATTTCATAAATCCCCCTTTCAAAGCCGAATACGGGAAATTCTCACGGGAATCGCGCAGTCCGGCCATCACCAAGAGCGGAGCATTATATTACCCCCTCTGGCTCATATATGCAGCAGCATACGCCAGCAAATACGGCCACGACATTGATTTTCTGGACGCTCCGGCAAAGCCACTGGACGAGCAAGCATCAATGGACATCATCGCGAAAAATATTCAGGTTGAAACCACGCTGTTTGTCCTGAATACAAGCACGCCCTCAATAATGAGCGATGTGGCTTTCGCAGCAAAAATCAAAGCTGCATACCCCAAGAGTTTTATTCTTTTAGTTGGGACCCATCCTACAGCCTGCCCCAAAGAGACTTTGGGATACTCCGCCTCTGTCGATGCCGTAGGTATTGGAGAGTACGATGAAATCGTGCGGCAACTTGCCGATGCACTTCAAAACGGCACGCCGATACAAGAAGTGAAAGGGCTTTACATAAATACCAAAAATGGCATAATTTCCACAGGAAGAATGCCCGCCATAACAAATATGGACGATATGCCTTTTGCGGCGGAATTCATAAAAAAACACCTCTGCGAGCGTGATTACTTTTTTGCAGCCGCCACATATCCCTCCATACAGATTTTCACAGGGCGGGGCTGCCCTTGCCATTGTAACTTTTGCGTTTATCCGCAAACGATGCATGGGCATGTGTTTAGGGCACGCACAGCAGAAAACGTGGTGCAAGAGTTCCAATTTATAGCAGACAACTTTCCCGATGTGCATGAAGTCGTCATTGAGGACGATACCTTTACTGTCAACAAACAGCGCGTAAAAGATATTTGCACTTTGCTCATACAACGAGGTCTGAACAAACGCCTGAAATGGCTCTGCAACGCAAGGGTCAACTTAGATTACGAGACTATGAAGGTAATGAAAAAGGCAGGATGCAGGTTAATTATTCCAGGCATCGAGTCAGGCTGCCAGCAAATATTGGACAACATCAAGAAAGGCACGAAAGTAGAACAGTTTTATTCTTACGTAGCAAATGCGAAGAAAGCAGGACTGCTCATTCATGCATGTTACATGGTAGGCAATAAGGGAGAGACCAAAGAAACGATGCAGACCACGCTGCAGTTGGCATTGAAGCTCAACACCGACACCGCACAATTTTTCCCGCTCATTCCTTATCCGGGCACAGAAGCCTACACCTGGGCAAGGACAAACGGTTATATCGAAACCGATTATTCCAAATATTGCCTGGAAGATGGAACCCACAACACGGTGCTCAATTTACCTGGCCTGTCGGCAGAAGAAATGGTAGAGTTCTGCAATATGGCTCGTAAGAAATACTACCTTAGGCCGAGTTACATTCTGCACCGCATAAAGGTAGGAATTACCAATCCCTCCGATTTAAGACGTTCGCTGAAAGCTTTTGGGAAACTACGCCACTATCTATTTTCTAAATAGCGGCATCTGCACCGAGAAGTGCTGAGTTACACTCCATGCCGATAAATGAGAAATAACGAAATGACAGAATTAGTCTCTGTGGTTATGCCTGTCCACAACGCAGAGAAATACATAGACGTTGCCATCCAATCGGTAATTGCACAGACATATACCAATTGGGAACTCATCGTTGTAAATGACGGTTCTACTGATGGCTCCGAAAAAATCATTCGACAATATGCGTCTGCCGACGCCCGGATACTTCTAATAAATATGGAGAGCCCCTCAGGGACACCAACGAAGCCCCGAAATGAAGGGATGAAAAGAGCACATGGCAGATACATCGCATTCCTTGACAGCGATGACGCATGGTTCCCCAATAAACTAACGGAACAAATACCCTTATTCAGAGACGAGCAAACCGCTATCGTTTATACCAATTACGAAAAAATGAGCGAGAGCGGCATAAGGCACAACAGAATTGTCGTGGCTCCCCAAACGGCAGATTACGAAAGGTTATTGAAAGGGAACGTCATAGGTAACCTCACCGGTATATACGATACGGCAAAAACAGGGAAACGCCTTTGCAGAAATGTGCACCACGAAGATTATGTGTTGTGGCTGTCAATCCTTAAAGAAGGCTTTATTGCAAGGAACACAAACACAATAGGCGGGCTATATCGGGTAAGGGATAATTCAGTGTCTTCCAGCAAATGGAAACTTCTACCTTGGCAGTGGCACATTTATATAGAAATTGAAAAAACAGGCTATTTGCGTGCCATGTATTATTACGCTTGCTACGCCTTGCAAGCAATTAGGAAAAGGCTTATTTGAACTGAACCATCTTAAAAGGGCTACAAATACTCCACGAGCGCGGCTGCACTACTTTCATTGTGCGGTATATGATGGCGCAAAAAAGTGATGAAGTCAGGACATCTATGCGGAAATTTACAGCAAACAGCGTTAGATTGTTTGGTGAATGGTTAGTTTTTCCCACACTAAAAGCTATCACGTACTACAATCCCAGAAATATTATATAATTTCCCATTCTTGCGAATATAAACAGTCCCATTCTTTATTAGTTTTCCATTTAACATCGATTTATTTTCGAAATCCAGTTTTTGAGGGAAACTCATTTGCATTGGGTCATACCCAAAATAATCATCTAATAGATAAAGCCGTCTGTTTAACCAAGAAGCAACACGCTCTATCGTATCCGTATATCCGCATTGACAGTAAGGGCGAACTCCTTTCGTTTCAGCTTTTGCCTTCCACACCCTAAAACCATAACTGGAAAGGTCGTCTTTTTCATAAGTAACAGTATCACTATATTCAACAACATTATAAAAATCTGTCCAATCGTCTACGTTCTCCCACGGAGTATTAATTATATATTCACTATGGGAAGGCGCGTCAGACCATTTCTCATGCTCTTGTACATAATATTCTCCAACACGCTCATTCCAATCAATCAAATGGGACACAATGTTTTGTTCAGATAGGACACCTGTATAACGCATAGTTATATACCTATCTGTCAATTCTTGAAAAAAATAATTCATTATCCATGTATAAGGTTCACACCTAAGATACTCTTTCATGTCATATGTAGAATGTAAATAAGACCAATCAGCGGGGAATTGATATTGATTAAGCCAATTATTACCAAATGTCCCATCTAAATCATATGGAGTAATGAACCATTTAACCCCATCGTAGGTAAAGAAATGGACATTTTTAATAAACCCATCACAATTAGCCGTTATAAGCCCATGTATGATAAAGTCGATAATACTTAAAACATCGAATCTTTTATTTATCTCATTACGAATTAAGGCACTATCCTGATGTTGTATTATTACTTTTAATTCTGCGCCATAATCAACCAATTGTTGCAAAACTTCTTCTGACTCAATATCCAGAACTTTTGGATTTTTAAGTTCTATAGCCTTCCATTGGATTGTATCAGAATTAAAGAAAAAACAATTCTCTGTTAATCCAAACAGCACCTGTCTTTGGTTGTTTTTGTCTAAATCAAAATTCTTACGGTGTTTTTTTAATTGCCATGCAAAAATACCTTGAAACTCATTATTAAGATAAACGACACAAGGGAAACAATCTGGATGGCATAATGCCTTAGAGTTAAAATCTATCAGACCTGCCCGTTCCGCGAAACGTGGCTCATCCTTCACCATATCCTCATATAACTTATAGGCGGTAGCAACGGCTAAACCGCCTCGGAATGTATCAATCCAAGATGCCTTAAAATGAAAAGCATCCTGTTTTACCCAATTCCCAATCTTGAAATCAACAGTTTTTTCGCCGCTCCAATCTTCATCACAAAAAGTGACAGCAAAACTTTTCTTTGGAAATGCCAAGGATGTTGCTCCCTGTGCTTTTATAAGTATTCGTTTTTTAAAAGTAAAGTTTTCATCTGAGTAATCAAACCACGCCTCTTGCTCATATTCCTTATCTGTAGGCATATTTGATATACCAGTTATATTAACAATAGCCAATTTAGGCTCTGGAATTACTATTGTTTGCAATGAAGACAAATCTTTCTTATTCTGAGCGCAAACAAAATCCCCCCCCTAATAGAACCCAAAGGATAAAAAATTTCAAATAAGATTGTAACATAATAAAATGGTCTGTAAAATAATTGAGAACCTGCATTCTTAATTATAAAAATGCAGGTTCTCCTCTTAAAAAGCTGGCGGCGACCTACTCTCCCGCGGGTCTGCAGTACCATCGGCGCGGACG
>SAMEA3663013__coassemble_571_pt1 | contig 25647 bp, 17 predicted proteins | sample SAMEA3663013__metabat2_low_PE_021 | metagenome-assembled genome bin SAMEA3663013 (sample SAMEA3663013) | pig gut metagenome | biome: pig gut; feature: pig-associated habitat; material: faeces | place: France | collected 2012
AGGAAGAGCGGATATCCGCCAGACGGCTGCTCGCCTTTGCTGACAAAATAATAATTGAGCGTGGCCTGAGGCTCGAGGCTATCGGGCAGCAACCATTTGCCGCTGTTGGCGGTGTCAATAGGTTTAAGGGGAATGAGTTTTTCCTCTTCAAACGCCTCATTGGCCTGCTGCCACGCCTCCCAAACCGCCTGCCTCACGCTACCGATCTTGCTGACAGAGATTTTTTTCTCGGGCACGTCAATGCCGGCAGTGCTTCCTTTTTTCAGCGTTTCGCCGAAATAGAGGCGCATGTCGGCTGAATTTTGCGCCATTCCCGAGAAAGGCAAGGCGGATAAGAGTAAAGCGAGCGCGAAAATAGATTTACGATTGACCATCATATAATAAATATCTAACAAACAATATCAAAAAATCCCCTCACACGCCCGCTGCCATTACTGCGCGGTATGTGAGGGGATATTTTATTGGTTTAAACTATCTGATTACTGAATCTTGACAGTAGCGCGACGGTTGTAAGAGTAGGGAGCAATAGTGTTCACGCCACCCTTAGCCTCAACGATGATATTGTCGCGGTTAACGCCCATCTTAACGAGCTCGTTAGCAACAGCATTGGCACGCTTTTCAGAGAGCTGCTGGTTGTAAGAAGAGCTACCCGTCTTGCTGTCGGCATAACCCGTAACAACGATCTTCTTACCATTAGCCTTAGCGTATTCGGCAACTTCCTTAACGTTAACCAAGTCTTTGCGGCTGGCAATTCTTGAAGAGTTGATGTTGAAGAATACGGACTGAGCGGTAGAAGCAACCTCGGTAACCTTTTCAACAACCACCTTGTTGTCTGTAGCAGACTTCTGGTTAGCAAGCAACTCGCGGAGGCGAGCATTTTCTTCCTGCTGTTCCTTGAGAGAAGCATTGAGGGCATCCATCTGCTCCTTGTTCATAGCCATAAGAGCATCTACGTCGGGAACTTTCTCCCAAGTGCACTTGCCAAGGTTGTAGGTAACGCCGACAGAAGCACCGACGAGCTTATCCCAGTGGCGGCTCGTGGGTTTCTTCTTCTCATCCCAGTTGTCGTGCTTATATGCGTCAACAGAACCTTCGAACCAGTTCGTATAGAGTTCGAAGAAAACCTGGAAGTGCTTAGAAACGCGGAAGTTGTTGAGCAAGCCCACATTATAAGTAAGGTCGTAGTTCTTACCACCTTCCGACATATTGCGGATTACGCCGAGACCTACATAAGGAATGCAGTTCCAAACGCGCTTTTCATTGTAGCCGCAGAAAATGTTGGAGAGGTTGAACAAAACGTCCTCGTGAATATTCCAATATTCATAAGAGTGGTGGTCATCGCGGGTATTAACCTGCTTTGCCCAAGCACCCTGGAACTTCGTACGAAGACCAATACCAGGCGTAAACCATTTACCAATGGCAACATTGAAACCGAGCGTGGTGCGGTCAACGCTGAACGGGTTCTTGTTGCAGCACTGTTCCTGAGAGGTGTAAGCGGCATTGGATTCAATACCTGCACTTACGAACCAGTTTGCCCAGAAAGAGTTGGTTGCGACACTATACTTCTTAGTAGGAGCAACGGTGTCCTGTGCCATAGCAGTTGAGGCAAAGCCTACAAATGCAAGCGCAATCATTAACTTTTTCATAACTAAGGATATTTAAGAATAAATACAAAATAATTTTTTCGTCGATTATAGCGCGACTAAGCATCAAAATGAAGCAAAGTCACGTTTTTCTCGGGGCAAAGTTAGTAAAAACAAATACTTTAATAAAATTTCATACAAGAAAATTACGGGGAAAATGCAATTTCTCCCAACTTTTTCCGTTTTTCCCTATTTCCCGAACAGTTTTTCTATGTTTTCGACCGCCAAAATGACCAAAACGGTCTGCCCATCTGGTGTGAAATTGGGCGTACCTGTGGAGAAAAGCTGGTCAACGAGCGCAGACATCTCCGCTCCCGACAAATATTCGCCCACGGGCATGGCGGCTCGGCGTGCGAGAGTTAGGGCAATGCGGTGGCGAATGCCGTCGGCGGCATCGCTTTTCCCGTCCAAAGTTTCTTGGAGTATGTCCTGCAAAAGCTCGGAAGCGTCCAAGCCTTCCGTCCCTGCGGGGGTGCCGAGTACGGAAAAGTCGCCGCCGCCAAGAGATGACACTTCAAAACCCACGCTCTGCAAGTCCTGCATCATTTTCTCGAAGGCCACGGCCTCGGAGGGCGGCAAAGTAAGGCGCTGGGGGAAGAGTAGCCGTTGCGTCACGGAGGGTTTGTCGGCGAACCGCGCCATAAAGCGGTCGTAAAGGATTCTGACGTGCGCGCGGTGCTGGTCGATGAGCATCAGGCCGGACTTGACGGGCGTTATTATATATTGTCCGCGAAACTGGAAGTAGTCCGTCTCGCTCTTTTTCATTTCTCCCTGCTCTTCGGAGGGCAGACTTTGGAACATCTGCGCCGCCGGCGCGTCTTGGTCGGCGGGCAAGTCGGGCAGGTCGCCGAAATCATTTTCATTCTTTTTGGGGAAAGCCGCGGCATAAGCGTTCTGCCAATGCCTGTCCACCGCCGACTTATTATTATATATATAGGATAAGCCGCCCGCTCCGCCGCCCTTTCCCGAAAGATAGGAAGGAGAGGTGGCGAAAGGGTTATAGTCGGGATTTACCTCGATTTGCGGCGCAGGCACATCGTTGCCGCCCGGCGTGAAAACGGGAATGTCGGGGCGGCCTTCGGTGTTGAATTCCAGTGACGGCACTACGCCGTGTTTTCCCAGTGCCTCGCGCACGGCAGCCAGGAGGATTTGCCAAATTGGCGTTTCGTCCTCAAACTTTATCTCAGTCTTGGTGGGGTGGATATTGACATCGATTTTCTCGGGCGCGACTTCAAGGTTCAGGAAAAAGGGCACTTGCTCGCCGTCGGGTATCAAACGCTCGTAAGCCGTCTGCACTGCCTTTGCGAAATAGGGGTGGCGCATGTAGCGGCCGTTGACAAAGAAGAATTGCTGCGCGTTCTTGCGGCGCGAAGCCGAGGGCACGCCCACGAAACCGCTGATATTTATCAATGTCGTCTTAACTTCAACGGGTATGAGCTTTGCTTCCAAGCGTTTGCCGAACACGCCGAGTATGCGCTGCTTGAAATTTCCTGCGGGGAGGTTCATCATCGCCGCGCCGCCGCTATGGAGCGAAAAGGAGGTTTCGGGATGCGCCAAGGCGATGCGTTCAAATTCCGTGAGGATATTGGAAAGTTCCGTTTGGTTGGACTTCAAGAACTTGCGGCGGGCGGGAATGTTGAAAAAGAGATTTTTTACGGCAAAATTCGCCCCGACGGGACAATTCACAGGCTGCTGATCCACCACGCGGCTACCTTCGATGATGATGCTTACGCCAAGGTCCTTGTCGGCTGCACGGGTACGCAGTTCCACCTGCGCCACGGCGGCGATAGAGGCCAGTGCTTCGCCGCGGAAACCCATAGTGCGGAGCGCAAAGAGATCTTTGGCTTCGGAAATTTTCGAGGTGGCGTGGCGCTCGAAAGCAAGGCGCGCGTCGGTTTCGCTCATTCCCTTGCCGTTGTCAATCACCTGCACGAGGCTTTTCCCAGCGTCCTCCACGATGACCTGCACCTGCGTGGCACCGGCATCGATGGAGTTTTCCACCAATTCCTTAATCACCGACGAGGGCCGCTGCACCACTTCGCCGGCCGCTATCTGGTTGGCCACGGAGTCGGGCAAGAGATGTATGATGTCGCTCATGGAGTTTTCTTATTTCTTTTTCTTTCCTTCTAACTTCTGCAAAGGCGGAGTGCGCCGTATAGAGGGTTTAAGTTCTGTGCCGGCTTTCTTTGGCCGCCATTCGTAAATGTCGTCTTTATTTAGGGGACGGATATAGTCGAACCAAGCAAAGTTGTGCAGCCGTGTGCGCTCGGGCGGAGCCATCCCTATGGGATAGAGCACTGCCACGGGCGAGGCGGGCGCCCAGAGGCGGTCGAGTTTTCGCTCCTTCATGAACATTTTCAGGATACTCGTTTCGAGGTAATTGGAATAGAGGATGGTGCTGTCTTTTTCAAGGGGATAGAAGATGGTCAGCACGTTGCCCACGGCGTGGTTCTCTTTCATCTCTCCGTTCACGTAATAACTGTGCATTTCATGGGAGGTCACTTGATTGAAATGCACAGAGTCGAGTTGCTCCACCATAAGTGCCTGCCGCTCCACATATATGCTATCAATCGTAGAGTCGGCCATATACACATTTATCTCCTCGCCAAGCACCTGTTTCGTATCGCTCCACACGATGGGGTCTTTGTAGAGCGTGAGTTTCCCCTCTTTCGAGGTATAGACCAGGGAGTCGCTCACCGCCTGCACGTCGGTGCGATAGGCGCGGACGTGGAAATAGCCGTGGAGCTTGCGGTACACGGAGTCGGTGTCGATGTTATAGGTGAACATCCTTATGGTGTCGGCATGGACATACAGCGTATCGGGTCCTTGCGAGAAGTCGCGCGCCAACGCCCGCTTAGTAGCCATGGCCTCACCGGTTTGCTCGAAGTAGATGCAGTAGTCGCCGGTGAGTATGTTCTTATTCTTGGTGTCTTCGCAGGAGATGTTGTTGAATGCCTCCATCATGCCGGTGGTCTTATCGTAATAAACGGTGTCGCCGCTCATGATGCGGTCGCGTCCGAAGGCCATCGTTCTGTCGTAAAGGCGCGCCTGCTCGCTTTGGGTGTTGTAATAGCCGAGTTCGGTATAGATGCGGTCGCCGTTGCTGTATATATTCGTCGGTCCGATAGCTTTCGACCATTTCGTTTGCGTATCGTAGTGGAGCGTATCTGTAACAAGCTTGAAATCTTCATCGGTGAGCACCACGTTGTAGTTGAAGACCGATTGTTTCGTATCGGTGTGATATTCTCCCCAATCGCTTTCCAGCACACTGGTGCCGTCGATGAGCCTGCCGCCCTCAAAGTAATAGCTCACGTTGTAGAGGCGGTCGTAATTGAGGCTGTCGGTCTTCAGAATTTGGTTGCGGTGGGTCATGACTACGTTGTAGCGCATCTCGGCCATAAGGTTTTCACCGTAATAATGGAGCACGTCGCCGGTGAGCTCCAAGGTGTCGCCCTGCACGATGCGCACGTGTCCGTAGGCGTCGAACGACTCCGAGGCTTCGTAAAGCAAAGCACTGTCGCAGTACATGGTCATACCGCCGTGGCGGAACACGACGTTGCCGCTCAGCCTTTGCGCCGCGTTGGCTTCAAACTCGTTGAAGCGGTGGTTGTCGGCTTCCCAGTGTATTTTATCCTTCTCTTCCTTCACGGCCTGCTTGCGCTTGTCGTCCGCGCCCTGCCATGCCTGCGCGGCGACGCAGCAGCAGAACAGCAAGAGGAAAGGAAAGAGGGGTAAATGCTTTTTGGTCATATATATATTATATGTATATGGGCGTATGCCAAAGCAGACTGCCCCTACCCTTTTGCTTTCGGGGAACGGGTACAGTCTGCCTTTTTATCGGTCGGTCTTACTATTTAATCCAGCCTTTATACTTGAAGTCGCAGCCGCGCCAGTCGGGACTGATACGCACATAGGTGCTGGCTATCTTGTCTTGGATCCACTTTTCGAGTTTCTCCTCGCGCTTTTTCGAGACAACCACGTTTTTCAATGCCTGAAAGTCCTCGGTCATATTGGCGCGGTGTCCGTCGATGCGGTTTTTGAGTTTCACGATGGCGCAGACGGTCTGTCCTTTCGCGTTGGTCATGCGGAAAGCCGGCGAGATTTCTCCCACCTGCATCTTTTCCACCATCTTTGCCACGTCCTGCGGCAGGTCTTTCATCTTGAAGCGCGAGGTCAGAACGCCTGTTTCTTCTTGCAAGTTGGCCATAATGCCTCGGTTGAAGCGTGTGTCCTTGTCGTCCGAGAGTTCCTGCGCCGCGATTTCGAAGGAAAATTTATCTGCCTTGATGTCGGCGGCGATGGAGTCGAGGCGCGCGAGACAACGCTGGTATTCGCTTTCCTCAATCTCGGGCTTAAGCAGGATGTGGCGCACTTTCACGAGGTCGCCCTTCTTGTCAATGAGCTGTATGATATGGTAGCCGAACTCGGTCTTCACTACTTTCGACACCTTTTTGGGGTCGGTGAGGGAAAAGGCCACGTTGGCAAATTCGGGCACCCACTGGTTGCGCCCCGCATAATCGAGCTCGCCGCCATCGCGTGCCGAACCGTCCTGCGAATAAAACTTTGCAAGGGTAGAAAACTCCGTCTCGCCGCTGTTCACACGCCGCGCAAATTCGCGCAACTGCCCTTCGATGCGCTCCACTTCCTCACGCGACACGCGCGGCTCGGAGGTGATGATTTGCACTTCCACCTGCGTAGGAACGAAGGGCAGACTGTCTTCGGGCATCTCCTTGAAATATTCGCGCACCTCGGCGGGCGTCACGCTTATGCTGCCAACGAGTTTGCGCTGCACCTCGAACATCATTTCCTTCTCGCGCTCCATCTTCTTGTACTGCTCGCGGAGTTGCGAAATCTTCTTGCGGGCAAAGATTTCCACGGCTTCGCGCGAACCGTACTGCTGAATGAGGTAGTTGATGCGCTGGTCTACGGAACGTATCACGTCGCCCTCGCTCACCTCAATGCTGTCCAGCTCTGCCTGATGCAGGTAGAGCTTTTGCAGGGCGATTTGCTCGGGAATGGTGCAGTAGGGATTGTCCACGGGGTCGCTGCCGGGCAGTTCGGAAGAGATGCGCACTTCTTCGATGTCGGAGAGCAGAATCGGTTCATCGCCTACCACCCACACTATCTCGTCTACCACGTTTTTCTGCGCGGCGGCAAGTACGGGCAGCATTGCGACAAGGACGAACAGGATTTTTCTAATCATACAATATTATATATATAGGATGTCGGGAACCGCTTCTCAATGCTTGTTCACGGTTTTGAGCACATCTTGCTTAACAGAGAACGGGAAACGCTGGCGCAGGCTTTCCACCCACTCCTTTTCTTTCTGTTCCTGATAATCGCTCGTCACCTGCGCTTTAACGTCGAGGTAGCTCTTGGGCTGCTTGAGCACTTTGCCGGCCACGCCCGTCTGCACATAGCCCTTCATGGGCGCGGGGGCTGCTGCCTTGGTCTTGAAAGCATAAGCGTCCACATAGCTGTTCTCACCTGCCTTGCAGATGTAAGGACCGGTCACGAACACGGTGACAGAGTCTTTGTTGAACTGCTCCTTAACCGCCTTGCGCCAATCGCCGTCGATGCTTTTGTTCAAAAGTTTAGCCAGGCGCTTGGCATCTTTGACGTTCTTCACCTGATAGACAAAGCCTTTGAAGCGCGGTTCAGTCCAAGCATACTTCTTTTTATTCTGCTTGTAATATTGCTCCAAGCCTTTGGTATCTGCGGCTGCCACGTCCCACACATCGCGCTTGCTGGCTTCGTAGAGCAAGAGTCCGTCGTGGTACTCCTGCACAAGGTAGCGCAACTCGGCGTTGTCCTTCTCGTGGGCGGCGAGCACGCTGTCGAGCACGGTTTCGCGCGTGAGGCGGCCGTTTGAAGCGTCCACGAGCTTCTTGATGCGGTATTCTGCCGATGCTTCCTCGATGCCTTGACGCTTGAGTGCCTCGATGATTTCGGGGCGCAAAGAGTCGAGGGGCGCGAGGGCGTGACGGTCGGTCATCTTAATGATGTGGTAGCCATAGGGCGAGAGCACCGGTTGCGACATTTCGCCTTTCTTGAGTGCGTAGGCAGCGGTCTCAAACTCCTTTACCAAGGCACCGGGACCGAGTTCGGGCAACTGCCCGCCGCGCTTCGCCGTACCGGGGTCGGCGGAATAAAGCTCAGCCATTTTGGCAAAGTCGGCACCTCCGAGCAGGGCGTTGTAGATCGAGTCGGCCTTTTGCTTGGCCGCCTGCTTCTCCGCCTCGCCGGCGTTTTGCTTGAGTTGGATGAGGATGTGCGCAGGCTTGATCACGTCCATGCCGCCGAGTTGCTTCTCGGTGCGGGCGTACACATCGGTGCAGATGGAGTCGATGAAGAACTGATCCACCATGTACGGCGTGAGCTGCATGTCGCGGTAGGTAAGGAATTCTTTTTTGAACGATTCGAGCGTGTCGAGTTTCGCGGCCTCAGCGGCGGCGACTTTGAGTTTGTAGTTTACAAACATCGGCACGTATTCTTCGATGGTCTTTTGCTCTACTGCTCCCTCTACGTTTCCGTTTTTGTTGTAGGAATATTCAAATTCGGAGCGCGTGATGTCCTTTCCGTTGATGGTCATGAGCACGGGATCGCCGGCGGTCTGAGCCATTGCGGGCAAGCCGAGGGCGAAAAGGAGCGCAAACAAAGTTTTCTTCATGTCGGTTTTTGTGAGGTATTTATTGATAAGCTATTCCATAATGATGCGGGCGTTGTTCCGCCCCTACTATTCTCCCGGGCGGCTGTAATTGGGTGCCTCGCTGGTGATGGTGATGTCGTGGGGGTGGCTTTCGAGCACGCCGGCGTTGGTGATGCGCACGAACTTGGCATTGTGGAGATCCTCAATGGTAGCCGCGCCGCAATAGCCCATGCCGGAGCGCAGGCCGCCCACCATCTGGTAGATAACTTCCTGCACGCTGCCTTTGTAAGGCACGCGGCCGGCGATACCCTCGGGCACGAGTTTCTTCACTTCGCTCACGCCGCCCTGGAAGTAACGGTCTTTCGAACCATTTTCCATGGCTTCGAGCGAACCCATACCGCGATAAGTCTTGAACTTACGCCCGTTGAAGATGATGGTCTCGCCCGGACTTTCCTCCGTACCGGCGATGAGCGAACCGATCATCACGCAATAGCCGCCGGCGGCAAGGGCTTTCACCACGTCGCCCGAATAGCGCAGGCCGCCATCGGCAATAAGGGGAACGCCCGTGCCTTTCAAGGCGCTTGCCACATCATACACGGCAGAGAGCTGCGGCACGCCCACGCCTGCCACCACGCGCGTGGTGCAGATACTGCCCGGACCAATGCCCACTTTCACGCAATCGGCGCCGGCTTCCACGAGCATACGGGCAGCTTCGCCCGTGGCCACGTTGCCCACTACTATATCTACGTTTGAGAAACTTGCCTTTGCCTCTTTGAGTTTGTCGATGACGAACTTAGAGTGCCCGTGGGCCGTATCGATTACGATGGCATCGGCTCCGGCCTTCACCAAAGCGTCCATACGCTCAAGCGTGTCGGCGGTAACGCCCACGCCGGCTGCCACGCGCAGGCGGCCTTTCTCGTCCTTGCAGGCCATGGGTTTGTCCTTGGCCTTAGTAATATCTTTATAAGTAATCAGTCCCACGAGGTGGCCGTTCTTGTCGGTCACGGGGAGCTTCTCGATTTTATTTTCCTGCAAAATCTGCGCGGCGGCCATGAGGTCGGTCTGCTGCGTGGTGGTCACGAGGTTGTCCTTCGTCATCACCTCGTCGATGAGTTTGTCGAGGTTGCGCTCGAAGCGGAGGTCGCGGTTGGTCACGATGCCCACGAGGCAGCCCTCGTCGGTCACTACGGGAATACCGCCAATGTGGTATTCGCTCATCAGCGCCAGCGCGTCGCGCACGGTGCTGCCGCGGCGGATGGTCACGGGGTCGTAGATCATGCCGTTTTCGGCACGCTTCACAATAGCCACCTGCCGTGCCTGTTCCTCGATGCTCATATTCTTGTGTATCACGCCGATACCGCCTTCGCGGGCAATGGCGATGGCCATTTTGCCCTCGGTCACGGTGTCCATTGCGGCAGTGACAAACGGGATTTGCAACTCGATGTTGCGCGAGAACTTGGTTTTGAGGGAAACGGTACGGGGCAGAACTTCCGAGTACGCGGGTACAAGCAGGACGTCGTCATAGGTAAGGCCGTCCATGACAATTTTGTCGGCAATAAAATCAGATATCATAAATGCGCTAAGGTTTTATTGCGCACAAAATTACTCATTTTTCTCGTGTTTTCTTATATGAAAAAGCATTTTTTTGCGCAATCGCCCTTTATCGAGTCCGCCGTGCGCCCGCCGTTTTGCGCAAATAATATTTTTCAAACACTTTTTGGCATTTTGCAGGTCGGCAAAAAAGGCTTATCTTTGCTGTGTAAGCAAGGAAGAACGGCGCGGACCGCTCTTCCTTCTTTTTATACCCTAAAACTATCAAGGAGCAAAGAAAAATTTTCTCCGTGATCGTAAAAATTATCAGCAACGTCATGAAAATTATCTTATAGGATAGTTTTTACGGCCATATAAGATAGTTGAAACTGCTTTATAAGAAAAAGTTTTCGTACTGCCTCAAAATTTTCCGCCAAACGCTCAACGTTATTTTTTCCTAAACTTTCGTAAAATCTTGCTCCGTGGCAGAGTTAATGATTGCAAAGGCCTTTTGCACGCTCTGCGCAGGGAGTTTCTGCGCGATTACAATATTTTGCACGCGGCGTGCCTGCCTTTCTTTATGATTTTGTACTTTTGCAATACGCTTCGGGGGAAGAGATTTTGGATAAAAAACAAGTAGGACGGGGTTGCGCCGCCTGTAGTAGGGGCGTTTGGCTAAACGCCCGCCGTGTGCGCTGAACAGTAAGAATATCCAGTCAACCATTTACCGGGCGTTTTGTAAAACGCCCCTATTTTGCCCATCAAATATATAATATAAATATGACACCTCTTGCAGAACGCTTGCGCCCGCGCACGCTCGACGAGTACGTCGGCCAGCAACACCTTGTGGGACAGGGTGCGCCGCTGCGCCGCATGATTGAGTCGGGCCACGTGAGTTCATTTATACTCTGGGGACCGCCGGGCGTGGGTAAAACCACACTTGCCAACATCATAGCACGCCGCCTCGACGTGCCTTTCTTCACGCTCTCCGCCACCGCCGCCGGTGTGAAGGAGGTGCGCGAAACGCTCGACCGCGCCGCCAAAAGCAAATTCTTCGCCACGCAAAGTCCGCTGCTCTTCATCGACGAAATCCACCGCTTCTCGAAGTCGCAGCAGGACTCGCTGCTCAATGCCGTGGAGACGGGCGTGGTGACGCTTATCGGAGCAACGACGGAAAACCCCTCCTTCGAGGTGATTCGCCCGCTTCTCTCGCGCATGCAGGTCTACGTGCTCCAGCCGCTCGGCAAGGACGACCTCCTCGCCCTGCTCCACCGCGCACTCACGGAGGACGAATATCTCAAAGACCGCAACATAGAGATTAAGGAGCACGAAGCACTGCTGCGCTACAGCGGCGGCGATGCACGCAAACTGCTCGGCCTGCTTGACCTCGTAACCTCTGCCGACCCTGACGCGGCACAACTCACGGTGACCAACGAACTGGTCACCTCGCTGCTGGCCTCCTCGCCCTCTGCCGCCTCCTACGACAAGCAGGGCGAGATGCACTACGACATTATCTCGGCTTTCATCAAAAGCATACGCGGCAGCGACCCCGACGCCGCGCTCTACTGGCTGGCGCGTATGATTGAGGGCGGCGAGAAGCCGGAGTTTATCGCCCGCCGCCTCGTGATCAGCGCGGCGGAAGACATCGGCCTGGCCAATCCCAACGCGCTGCTGCTGGCCAACGCGGCGTTCGACGCGGTGCACAAGGTGGGTTGGCCCGAGGGGCGCATTCCACTGGCGGAGGCCACGGTGTACCTCGCCACAAGCCCCAAGAGCAATTCGGCATACATGGGCATCAACCGCGCCATCGAACTGGTGAAGCAGACGGGGCCGCAGCCCGTGCCCCTACCCTTGCGCAACGCACCCACGCAACTCATGGCGGAACTGGGTTATCACGACGGTTATCTCTATCCGCACGACTATCCCGGCAACTTTGTGCGGCAGGACTATCTCCCTGAGGCGTTGCGCGGCACGCGCCTTTGGGAACCGGGCGGCAGTACGGCGGAGCAAAAAGCGGCGCAGCGACAGAACGAGTTATGGAAGTAGGGGCGTTTTGCAAAACGCCCGCCCCAATCACACGATTTTACCAAAAGCAAAAAAATAGCGCAGGAAGCCCTGCGCTATTTTTGTATCTGTAATTCGTCTTTACTTGACGATCACCTTTTTGCCGTTCACCACGTAAACGCCTTTGGGGAGGCTGTTCACGTTGCCGCTCAAGCGGACGCCGGAAAGGGTGTAGATGCTGTCGAGGGCAAGATTGCCAGAGGCGGGGAGGCTGGCGATGCTGCTGACTACGCCGTTGCCGTCGATTTCGATGCTGCCGAGGGCGCTGATGCTGTAGGTCTTGACGGTGAACGCGTCGCCGATTTTGAGGCGCACCTTAACCTCGCGGTCTTGGTCGAGGTTGTTGGTGATCACCACCTTCGTGGCTTCGCCGTTCGTCCATTCCTGGTCTACCGTGTAGTTGCCCTGAGCCTTCAAGCCCTTCATCGAACCGCTTGCTTTCCATGCGTCGGGCAGGGCGGGCAGGACGGTGATGATGTCGTCGTAACTCTGCAAGAGCATCTCGGCGATACCGCTCGTGCAACCGTAGTTGCCGTCGATCTGGAAGGGCGAGTGTGCGTCGAAGAGGTTGTAGTAGCAACCGCCATAGTTGCCCATCTCGATGGCGTAGGAGCCGGAGTGACGTAGGGCAAGCGTAAGGTTGCGGCGGGCGTTGTAGCCGTCGAGGCAGCGGGCGTACGTGTTGGTTTGCCAGCCCATCGACCAACCCGTCACGTCGCCGTTGCGGGCAATCTGCCCGTTGTAGGCGGCATTGAAGAGCGTCTGGCCCTCGGTCGTAGTGTCGAATGCGCTAACCTGCGAGTAAGGATAGAGGCACATGAGGTGCGAGAGGTGGCGGTGCTGCTGGTCGGAGAGTTTGTAGTTCTTCCATTCCGAGATGCAGGTCTTGCCGCCGTAGGTCTCGGTCCAAAGTCCCTTGTCGAACTTGTCGTACAAATCCTGGATGGCAGAGATTTGCGCGGCGGTGAGGGGCGACTCGCTGCCAAGTTCTTCGTGCGCCTTAAAGATTTCGTCGAGGAGTTCGTAAGACGTTTGCTGCGCGAACGCCGTCACGTCGGTGTTGCCGTGCTCCGGGCTCCATTCGTTCTTAATTTCGTAGAGACCCTTGCTGTCGGCGGTGCAAAGCGCCTTTGTGTAGAGGGCGGCATCGTACATCACGGGCAGGGCGCGCTTGAGCAGGTCGCGGTCGAGCGTGTACTTATAGTAACGCCAGAAGTGCGAGCAATACCATGCGCCGAGCGTCTTGATGCGGCTGTTCTCCCAGGTGGAGGTGCCGCCGAAGATGTTGTTTTCAACGGCTACTGCCCAGCCCGGTGCGCCGCTCTTGATTTTCTGTGCCAGAGCCTTCCAGGGAGAATTGGCGGCGGTGGCGAGGTCGACGATGTGTTCGAGGAACGGCTTGTGCATCTCGCTGAGGTTGGTGGGGTCAACGGGCCAGTAGTTCATCTCGACGTTGATGTCGGCGTGCACGTCGCAGTGCCAGAAGTTGGAGTTGGAGCGGTCGTTCCAGATGCCCTGCAAGTTGCTGGGCGCGTGGATGCTCGTGTCGAGGTTCGCTCCGATGGTCAGATAGCGGCCGTACTGGAAGTAGAGGCTTTCGAGGTAGAGACCGTCGTTGGCCGTCTTGTTGGCCGTTGCGGCGTTGTAGTATTCCACGAGTTGCTGCGTGGTCTTGTCGGTGCAGGGGGTGGCGATGTTGAACGATACGCGGTTCATCAATTCGCTGTGCTTGGCAATGTGGTCGGCCAGGAGCGTGGCATATTCCTTAGCGGCTGCAGCATCGATGCGTGCCTGAACCTTAGCAGCGATCTGCTCTGCCGTTTCACCCGTCACGCAGCCCGACTTGGCGCAGTCGTAGTCCGTGGCGGCGGCCATGATGAGATTGATCCATGTGGCGTTTTCCACCTTAATGAAACCCTTGGAAGTGGAAACAGTTGCGCCGGCATCGGCCAGTACCTTGAACTTGGCGTTGTACTTAATCGTCTCCATCGAGCCGCTGAAGGCGGCAGTGCCCTCGGCATAGGTCACGCTGCCCGCGCCGATTTGGTTGTCGGGATTGAAGGCGAATTTAAGCGTCATCTTGTCCGTGCCCTTGGCTTCGTAATGGGCAACGAAGGCCTGGTCGGTGGCGGAAACGAAGTAGCGGCGTTCGTAGGAAGTGGCCTCGTCGCTGCTCTTGAAGTTCACGCCGCCCACGCCGTTGATAATGTCGAGGTAGCGGTTGTAGGCCTTGACGGGCGCGGTGGCATCGGCCAGGCTGAACGAACCGCTGAGGTCGGTTACCATGATTGAACCGAAGTTCTGATAATAGCCTTGGTTGCTGTTGGCAGAGGTGCCGGCCCAGAGCGTCTTTTCGTTGAACTGGATTTCGTCTTTGAGGATACCGCCGCGAATGGTGGTGCCGATTTGGCCGTTGCCCAAAGGCAGGGCATATTCCATCCACGTATCGGAAACGCCCGTCTTGGCCACGGGTACGTTGTACCACAAAGTATAATCGCTCACGCCTTCGGGGCGCGTGCCGGCCTCTACCGTATTGAACTCGGCGTAGAGCGAAGTCTCGTCGGGCTTCACCTCGGTGTAGGTGCGGAGAATTTGCAGTTTGTTGCCCGGGTCGAGCGTGCTGTAATCATTATAGATAACGCCGGGAGCGGCACCGCCGGCCTCCTGCATATTGATCACGTTGTCGCCGAGCTTCACCTGCCAGGGATAGGTGGCATCTCCCGTGGCGGTGAGCGTGAGGGGCGAGGTGGGCGTGTCTTCGTACGTGCCGTCGCTCTTCACATACTTGCCTGCGCCGATAGAATAAAGATATTTGTTGCCTTCCACGGTGCGGACGGACAGTTGCTGGGCAGTCTGGGTGAAATCTGCCGCGCCGGCTTCGCTGATCAAGGCACTGCCTGCGAGTTTGTCGGCAGTGGCGGTGTAGAGCAAGAAGCCGCGTGCGCTGCGCATGGCATATACCTGGCTGTTTTCAAAACCTGTGTCGGAGGTGATGCCGTAGAGTTTCTGCATGTGTGCGTTGAACGTGGCGGGAGCCGTGGCTTCGATGATTTGGAGTCGGTTGCCGTCGTCGGGAGTATTCCAGGAGTCAACCACTACACCCTGTGCCACGCCGCCGGAAGTCTGCATATTGACGATGTTACTGCCGATCTTGATGGTCCAAGGGTAGGTGCTGTTGCCGGTCTCCACAAAGGTGACGGGCGAAGTGGGTTCATCTTCATAGGAGCCGTCGCTGCGTACGAACTTGCCTGCACCGAGCGAGTAGAGATACTTGTTCTCGCCGTTGTTGAAAAACATAAACTGTTGCACTTCCGCCGTGAGACTGGCGGTGCCGCCGCGCGTGGCGCTACCGGCAATCTTGGAAGAATAGGCACTCTCGGAGGAGTAGAAAAGGAAACCGCGTGCGCTGCGGATCACGTAGACCTTTTCGCTGCTAATCGAGGTGGTGCTCGTGACGGCGTCGCCCGAAGCGTTTACTGCCGCCACTTCGGCACGGCTTTGCCCGAAGAAGCAAAGCAGCAGGCCGAGAAGAGATAGCAATCTTTTCATAGGTAAAAGGAATTAAGGTTAATATGATATTAGGAAAAATATTGCTTGAAGATGCCGCGCCGCGTTTTATTCCGTCCAGCGCGCGGTGAGGTGGCGTTCCAGTTCTTCGGCGGAGAGGCGCAGATAGAACTGGCCGCCCTCGGCAATGGAGATGCCGCCCGTTTCCTCCGAAACGATGATGGCGATGCAGTCGCTCTTCTGCGAAATGCCGAGCGCAGCGCGGTGGCGCAAGCCGAGCGACTTTGGGATATCCGTGTCGTGCGACACGGGCAAGATGCAGCCCGCCGCCTTGATGCGCTGGTGAGAAATGATGAGCGCACCGTCGTGCAACGGACTGTTTTTGAAGAAAATGTTTTCTATAAGCCGCTGGTTGATATTAGCATTGATGATGTCGCCCGAATTGATGATTTCGCTCAGCCCCACGCTGCGCTCAATAACGATAAGCGCGCCCACGCGCTGCTTGCCCATGCTCATGCAGGCCATGACGATGGGCATGATGTCCTCGCGGTGGCCAGTCACGACTTTGTTGCGGTTGAAGAGCCGGCGCAGGAAGTGCGTGCTGCGGCGCGTGCCGATGCTGGAAAAGAAGTGGCGGATTTCTTCTTGGAAAAGAATGATAAGGGCAATGGCACCCATGTTGACCACCCTGTCGAGCAAGCCGCCCAAAAGGCGCATCTCGAAAATGTGGGACACGAATATCCACACAACGATTAAGACGAGGATGCCGGCAAAGATGTTGGCCGAACTCGACTCTTTCATCAGCCGGTAAATATAGTAAAGCAACAATGCCACGAGGACAATGTCGATAATGTCTTTAATGCCGAAGGTAATCATTGGCAAGAGGTTTTACCGTATACTTAATAAAGGGAGAGATATTCGTAGGTATTGCCCACGGCTTTCAGATAGCGTTCAAAGTCGGCGCGGGCTATGACCACCGTGCCGCGGCAATCGTTGGGGTGGAAAGAGAGCGCGGCGGCGTTTTGCAGGTGTTCGTCGAGAAAGAGATGCACGTGGTGCTCCGCATCGTTAATCAGCCCGAACGGCGAAACGCTGCCCGGCTCAAGCCCGAGGTAGCGCATCATGCGCTCCGGCGAGGCAAACGAAAGTTTGCCGCACGAGGGCAGCCCTTTCGCGATGAGCGAGGCTTTGAGCCGGTGCTCGAGGTCGTGAATGTCAAGGTCGTGGTCGCAATGAAAACACACAAGGTAATGCTTGTTGCCCTTGTGGTTACGGAAAAAGAGGTTCTTGCAATGCACGCTTCCGTCGTCTTTCCACCACCTTTTGGCCTCTTCTATGGTTTTGCCCTCAGGGTGGTGGTACACGGTAAAGGGGATATCGTGTTCGTTCAAGAAGTTGAGTACAATCTCCTCGCGTGTCATAGCATTAGATTATGTTTTAGTAGACGAGTGGACTAGTAAACGAGTAGACGAGACAGAGATGTCTTGCTATACAATATATATATTAGTAACTTGTCTTGTTTCTTTGAGATTTTCGGCTGCGCTCGGCATAGCCCGAATAAATTCGGCTCTGCATTCGCTTGCACGAAAATTTCCTTGTCTACTTGTTTACTAAACATTAATAGATAAAAGGTCAATCGTTGCGGCATTCGCGCATTTTCTCCACGATTTGCACCGCCTCTGCGGCGGCTTTCACGTCGTGGACGCGCAAGATGTGCGCTCCTTGCAGCAGGGCAATCGTGTTGAGCGCGGTGGTACCGTTGAGGGCATCGGAGGGCGTGCCGCCGAGGAGTTTGTAAATCATCGACTTGCGGGAGATGCCCACGAGAAGCGGCAGGTCGAACTCGCGGAAGTCGGCGATGTGACTCATCAGGTCGTAGTTGTGCTCGAGGGTCTTGCCGAAACCGAAGCCGGGGTCGAGGATAATGTCGTTTGCCCCGAGTTGTCGCAGGCGTTCCACCCTTTCCGCCAAAAAGAGAAAGACCTCTCGCAAGAGGTCGTCGTAATGGGGCGCCTGCTGCATGGTGGCAGGCGTTCCCTGAATATGCATCAAGATGTACGGCACGCGCAGACTGGCCACCGTGCGGAACATATTATTGTCCATCGTGCCGCCCGAAATATCGTTGATGATATCTGCGCCACATTCTTCCACACACATACGGGCCACGTCAGCGCGGAACGTGTCCACGGAAACGGGCACCTCGGGTGCGAGGCGGCGCACAATTTGCAGCCCCCGGCGCAACCGCGCCATTTCCTCCTCGGGACTTACGTCGTCAGCCCCGGAGCGTGAAGAGTAGGCGCCGATGTCGATCATCGTGCCCCCTTCTTCGAGTATTTCCTGCACGCGGCTCTCAATCTCTGCTTCGGTCTGCTTGCGGCTGCCTGCGTAGAAAGAGTCGGGCGTTACGTTGAGAATGCCCATTACCTGCGGGCGGTCCAGTTCGATGAGCCTCCCGCCGCAGTTGATGGAGTATGGAATGAATGGGGACATAAGGATAGTAAACAGTGAACCGGTAAAAGGGTCGACGGGTAGGGCTTATGCTACCGTTTCATCGCCGGCCTTGAGATAGTCGAGCAACATGTGCACGGCTACGCTCGTTGCAGAGGCGAGGTTCTTGTCGCGACCGTTGTCTTCCTCGATCATCTTGGTCACGATGTTGTCCTTCGTGCCTACGGCAATCCAAATCGTGCCTACGATCACGCCGCTCTTGCCGCCGTCGGGGCCGCCGGGACCTGCGTAGCCGCTAATGGCAACGGCGTAGTCGGTATTGAAGAGGTCGCACGCGCCAACTACCATTTGCTTCACCACCTCTTCGCAAACGGGCGTTTGCTCTTCGATGACCTTTGCATCAACGTGCAGGAGATTTTCTTTGGTTTCGTCGGCGTAGCAAATAAGGCCGCCTTTATAATAATTGGAACTGCCGGGCACGGCGGTAATCACGCTGGCGATGCGGCCGGCTGTGCAACTTTCGGCAGTTGAGAGGGTTTTGGCTTCGCGCCACAGGATTTCGTTGATTTCTTTGCTGGCAAGTTTCAAGTCTAATTCCATAATATTTTTGTCGTTATATGGGTTTATTTATGAGTAAACAAGTTAGCGGGTAGACGAGTACACAAGTACTTGTCTTACAACACGGTTCGCGAATAAGTGGGTTTGGAGAGCGGGCAAAAGTCTTTGTCGAGATATTTGAAGTGCCCCGTGATGGCTATCATGGCAGCATTGTCCGTGGTGTAACTGAAAGGCGGGATGTAGATAGTCCAGCCGTTCTTTTCGCTCTGTTCTGCAAAGGCGGCGCGCAAGGCCGTGTTGGCCGAAACGCCTCCCGAGAGCGCCACGTGGCGGATGCCGGTCTGCTTCACTGCAAGGGCGAGTTTCTTCATCAGTATCTCCACAATCGTGCGTTCTATCGAGGCGGCAAGGTCTTCCTTGTGCTTTTCGATGAAGTCGGGGTCTTTCGCCATTTCGTCGCGCAAGAAGTAGAGGAACGACGTTTTCAGCCCGCTGAAACTGTAATCCAGTCCCGGGATATTCGGTTTGCTGAAAGAATAAGCGCTGGGATTGCCTTGGCGTGCAAGGCGGTCGATGATCGGACCTCCGGGATAGCCTAAGCCCATCACTTTGGAGCATTTGTCCATTGCCTCTCCGGCTGCGTCGTCAATGGTCTGCCCGAGAATTTCAAGTTTGTTGTAGGCATTCACCTTGACAATCTGAGAATTGCCGCCGCTTACAAGCAGGCAGAGGAAGGGGAAAGGCGGCAGGGCCTTGCCGGCCTCGTCGGCGCGGCGTATGAAATGTGCAAGGATATGCCCTTGCAGGTGGTTGGCTTCTATAAGGGGAATGCCGAGGGCGGCGGCAAAGCCTTTGGCAAACGAGGCTCCTACGAGCAGAGACCCCATAAGGCCCGGCCCGAGCGTGACGCACACGGCAGAGAGTTGCTCTTTCGCCACGCCTGCCTGCCGCAGGGCTTCGCTCACCACGGGCACGATGTTTTGCTGATGCGCCCGCGAGGCGAGTTCTGGCACTACGCCGCCGTAGGCTTCGTGCACGGCTTGGCTGGCCGTAACGTTGCTCAACAGCACGCCGTTTTTCATCACGGCGGCCGAGGTGTCGTCGCAACTGGACTCGATGCCCAATATTATAATGTCGTTCTGATTATTCTTATTCACCGAGAGAGAGAATTTGTAAAATAAGACGTTTGAAAACGCTAATTGTTTGGGGCGGGCTGAAAGCCCAAATGTTGCCCATAGCCCAGGGCAACGCCCTGGGGATGCGGGTTCATAGATTAAAGTGTCCCGCTCTGTAAGAGCAGCCTGCTTTATGAGGGGCAACGCCCCGTGTGCCGTTTAGGTTACGCGCTTTCGGCGCGTGGCATTTTTGCGCCGTCGGCACAAAAATGCCGAATGTTTTGCTTGTCGCATCGTTTCCCCAGGGCGTTGCCCTGGGCTAAGTGTAACCACTGGGCTTTCAGCCCGCCACAATCAATTCGAAAATGAATTAATGTGTGAGGATTTCGAGCCCGTGCTCCGTCATCAGGAACGTGTGCTCCCATTGTGCGGAAGGCAACTCGTCTTCCGTCACCACGGTCCAGCCGTCTTCTTCGTCGATAAACACTTCCCACGTGCCCATGTTTATCATCGGCTCGATGGTAAACACCATGCCCGGCACAAGCAGCATACCCTTGCGGTGCGTGTTGTAGTGGTCCACTTCGGGTTCTTCGTGAAATTCCAACCCAACGCCGTGTCCGCAGAGCGCACGTACCACGCCGAAGCCGTTTTTATGGGCGTGGCGCGATATGGCCTTGCCGATGTCGCCCACGAAGCCCCAGGGCTTTGCGGCTTCCGCGCCGATTTCGAGACATTCCTTTGCCACGCGCACGAGTTTCTCCTTTTCAGGCGTCGTTTGCCCTATGACAAACATGCGCGAGGCGTCGCTATAATAGCCGTCGAGTATGGTGGAAACGTCTACGTTGATGATGTCGCCCTCTTCGAGGATATCGTCTTCCGAGGGAATGCCGTGGCATACCACTTCGTTGATGCTCGTGCAGACGCTCTTGGGGAAACCTTCGTAGTTGAGCGGCGCGGGAATGGCTCCGTGCGCCGTGGTGTAGTCGTAGACGAGGCGATCGATTTCTGCGGTCGACATGCCTGCGTGTATTTCCTTTTCTATCAAGTCGAGCACGCCTGTGTTCACCACGCCGGAGCGGCGAATGCCTTCTATTTGCTCGGGCGTTTTGATGAGTTCCCTTTTCGGCACGAGTTCTCCTCGGTTTTGGAAACCGAGTACGCGCTTATCGAAATCCGTGGGTGCCGTGCCGGGGGCGACGTGCCAGTTTCTTATGATTTTGTGAGCCATGATTCTTAAAAATATCGCTTTGCTGCGCACAAAGTTACTAATTTCCTTTGCTACCCGTTCATAGAAGCGAGAAATTCCTCGTTATCGAGCGTATCTTCCACGCGTTTTTTCACGTCGTTCATTGCTTCTATGGGGGTCATGTCGGCAATATAGTTGCGCAGCACCCACATGCGGCGAATGGTTTGCTCGGAGAGGAGCAGGTCGTCGCGGCGGGTCGATGAAGCGGTGATGTTGATAGCGGGGAAGATGCGCTTGTTAGCGAGCGTGCGGTCGAGTTGTAGTTCCATGTTGCCCGTACCCTTGAATTCCTCGAATATCACTTCGTCCATCTTTGAACCCGTGTCGATGAGCGCGGTAGCGATGATGGTGAGCGATCCGCCGCCTTCGATGTTTCTTGCCGCGCCGAAGAAGCGTTTGGGCTTTTGCAGCGCGTTTGCGTCCACGCCGCCCGAGAGCACTTTGCCCGAGGCAGGCGCCACGGTGTTGTAAGCCCGTGCGAGGCGCGTTATGGAATCGAGGAAAATCACTACGTCGTGGCCGCACTCTACCATGCGCTTGGCTTTTTCGAGCACGATGCTGGCTATTTTCACGTGGCGGGCGGCGGGTTCGTCGAACGTGGAGGCGATGACTTCCGCGTTGACCGTGCGTGCCATGTCGGTCACTTCTTCGGGGCGCTCGTCGATGAGCAGCATTATTAAATAGGTATCGGGGTGGTTGCGGGCGATGGCGTTGGCGATGTCTTTCATGAGCATCGTCTTACCCGTCTTGGGCTGCGCCACGATGAGGGCGCGCTGTCCTTTGCCTATGGGCGTAAAGAGGTCCACGAGGCGGCACGACGTGCTGTCGCCTTTGCCTGAGCAGAGTTTGAACTTCTCTTCGGGGAAGAGCGGCGTGAGGTGTTCAAACGCCACGCGGTCGCGCACGAGTTGCGGGTCGAGGCCGTTGATGCGGTCGATGGTTTGCAGCGTGAAGTATTTGTCGCCTTCTTTCGGTATTCTCACCTGTCCTTCCACCACGTCGCCGGGTTTCAGGCCGTGCTGTCGGATTTGCTGCGCCGAGACATAGATGTCGTCGGGCGAGGGAAGATAATTGTAGTCTGATGAGCGCAGGAAGCCAAAGCCTTCGGGTGCGTTTTCCAATACGCCGCGGCCGTTGAGCAGATGCTCGTAGGGATTGGCGGCTGCATATTGTTCCGTTTCCGGCTCGACGTCTTTCTTAATGAAAGCGGGCTGCTCGGCATAGCGCGGCGTCTGGGGATAGTCATACGCGTTTCTGCCCGTCTCTGCCTGGGCGAAGAGTTGTTGCAGTTCGCTGTCGGTGTAAGGGGCGGGAATATCTTTCAGGATAATAAAGTCCTTTTCTTTCTCTTCTCCCTCGGTTTTGGCGGCTGCCGGCGCGGGGGTCTGTGTCTGTTCGATTTTGTTGCGGTTCAACGCCTTGCGCACCTCTTCCAAATCCAGCACGCTGTTTGCAAGGTCGTTGTCGCTATTGTTTTGTCCTGCCTGCATTTGTTCTGCGAGGAAGTCGGGCAGTGCGTCTTCGTTGTGCTTCTTGGTGGGTACTTCCTTTGCCTCTGGCTGTTGCTCGGTCTCGGGCGCAGGTGCGTCGCCGCGCAGCATGGCCTGCTCTGCCACAGAAAGGCGCGGGCGTTTCTTCTTGGCATTCGGGTCTTGCTCGAAGCGTTCACTGCCGCCGCTTTGCGTGGCCGAAAACACGTGGTCGGCTTCTTTCTTCACGATGCGCGTGCGCCGTTTTGCCGGAGCCGCCACAGCGGTTTGCTCCGCCTGTGCGTCGAGAATGTCGTAAACGAGGCTTTCTTTGTCAGTCTGGTTTGCCGTTTGCAGATTAAGTGTGTTGGCGATTTGCAACAGTTCGGGCGTTTCTTTTGCCTGAAGTTGTTCTTTTGTGAAATTTTCCATACGTTCGTGTATGCGTTTTCCTTGTTGCTTTCCCTCGTGCATGCAGCATTGTTTCAGTTCCATTAAGTCCATGCGTCATGAAGCGGGTAGCCGCTTTGGGTGCATGCAGGGTGAAGGCTTAAAAAGATTTTTGTTGGGATTGGGAAGCGGGGTTTTGTCAAAAACTGTACGAATAGCAATGGCTCTAAGCCTGTGAAAGAAAAGAAAAATCGCTATTCTCTAAGGGAGCAAATGATGCTCCGCCCCTTTTTCTTGGCGCAAAATTAAACAAATAAATTTTCTTACAATAAAACTTTGCTGCTTTTTTTCAGTAATTTTGCGCCTATCTTATAGGAAAAGCGGGAAAGGCTTGGATAAAACGCTCCTGTTCGGCTTGTTTAGGAGGATAAAAACCAAATAAAACAGTTTGCTGCGGGCGAAGCCCTGTCGGGTTTACCGCAGGCATTAACGCCGAGCCTAAAAGCCTCTGGGCTTTTGTCTCGCCCTTAATGTCTGTCGGCACGACCGTGCGAGCACGGTCGCTTCGCCCGCAGCAAGGTAAAAACCATTAAAAACCCGTGAGACCTTATTCCCTCACGGCGGTTCGCAGCAGGCTTGTGGCATCAAGGCGGTTTTTTCTGGTTTTTCCCTTGTTCTTTGTGAAGCGGACGGGTACCGGCCGCAGCCTTAGCGCATAAGGCATGAGGCGTGAGCCGATAGGCTCGCAGACTCGGGCTTTATGCGCTAAGGCGTAGCCCAAGGGGCTTCACAAAGAACAAGTTGTTTTTACCGGTTTTTATCCCCTTAAAAGCAATTTAGTGTTTTAAGCAACCACACAATATTATATATATGGCACCACTTCTTGACGTGCAGCATCTCACCAAGCGCTTCGGCGCATTGGAATTGCTCGACGACGTGAGTTTCTCCATACACGAAGGGCAAAAGGTGGCCCTCATCGCCCGCAACGGCACGGGCAAATCCACGCTCCTCGACATTCTTACGGGGCGCGAGGACTACGAAGAGGGCAGCATCATCATGCGCAACGGCACGCGCATGGGCCTCCTCCGCCAAACGCCCGACTACGATCCCGTGATGACCGTGGCCGAGGCCTGTTTCCACGAGGCTGGCGAACTCTCTTCGCTCATTCGCCGCTACGAGGAATGCCTTGCCTCGCCCGAGCAAGCGGGGCTCGACGCGCTCATCACGGAAATGGAGCAGCGCAACGCTTGGAACTTCGAGCAGCGCGCGGCGCAGATCCTCTCTAAACTCAATATCCGCAATCTCAACCAAACCATCGGCACGCTTTCCGGCGGGCAGGTGAAGCGCGTGGCGCTGGCCAACGTGCTCCTTGCCGAGCCCGATTTGCTGATCCTCGACGAGCCTACCAACCATCTCGACCTCAACATGACGCTCTGGCTCGAAAAGTACTTGCAGCACGCTTCCTGCGCCCTGCTCCTCGTGACCCACGACCGCTACTTCCTCGACAACGTCTGTTCTTCCATTCTCGAACTCGACGGCAAGCAACTCTCGGTCTTTCGCGGCAACTATGCCTATTATTTGGAGAAGAAGGGCGAAAGCCTCACCGCCGCCGAGGCCCACCACGAGAAGTTGCAAAATCTCTACCGCAAGGAACTCGACTGGATGCGCCGCATGCCCTGTGCCCGCGGCACTAAGGCGCGTTCGCGCAAGGAGGCTTTCGCGCAACTTGAGCGCGACCTTCAGGCGCGGCGCACGGAGCGGCAGGCGCGGCTCGAAATCAAGAGCGGCTACATCGGCAGCAAGATTTTTGAGGCGGAATATGTGAGCAAGTCCTTCCCCGACGCGGCGGCGGAGGGCGGCCGAAAGGTTATCCTCGACAAGTTCTATTATAATTTCTCGCGCTACGAGAAGATGGGCATCATCGGCGGCAACGGCACGGGCAAGTCTACTTTTGTGAAGATGCTCCTCGGGCTGGAACGCCCCGACGAGGGTCGCTTCGTAGTGGGCGAAACGGTGCGCTTCGGCTATTACTCGCAGGAGGGCATGGCCTTCGACGACCGCATGAAGGTCATCGACGCCGTGCGCCGCATTGCCGAGACCATCGACCTCGGCGGCGGCCGCCAACTCTCCGCCATGCAGTTTCTCACGCACTTTCTCTTCCCGCCCGCGCGCCAGCAGGACTATATCGCCAAACTCTCGGGCGGCGAGCGCCGCAGGCTCTACCTCTGCACGGTGCTGATGAAAAATCCCAACTTCCTTATTCTCGACGAGCCGACCAACGACCTCGACATTCCCACGCTGCAAGTGCTTGAAACATATTTGCAGGACTTTCGCGGCTGCGTCATCGTCGTGAGCCACGACCGTTATTTTATGGATAAGGTGGTCGACCATCTTTTGGTCTTTAAGGGCGACGGCGTGATCGACGATTTCCCCGGCAACTACACGCAGTACCGCGAGTTTGCCGCCGAGTGCGAGGAGCGCGAGCGTGCCGAGCGTCAGGCTGCCCCCAAACCCGCGCCTGCCAAGGCCGACCCTGCCCGCGCGGAGCGCAATGCCAACCGTCCCCGCCGCCTTTCTTACAAGGAGCGCCAGGAACTCGAAGCGCTCGAACTTGAAATGTCTGCGCTCGAAGACGAGAAGAAGCAAATCGAGGCCGCCCTCTGCTCCGGCCTCCTTTCGGTGGAGGAACTCACTGAAAAGAGCATCCGCCTGCCGCAAATCGACCAACGCCTCGACGAGGCTATGGAAAGGTGGATGGAATTAAGCGAATAAAACCAACGGTATGGTTGAATTTCTCATTGGCTCTTTGATAAAAACCAGTAAAAACACTTGCGGCGGGTGAAGCCCAAGGGCACGCCACAGGTCTTAACGCCGAGCCAGCGACCCTTTCGGCTCGCGCTCGCCCTTAATCCCTGCGGCTGCGGTCGGTGCCCGCCCGCTTCAAACGCCGCAAGGGAAAAACCACAAAAAACCCGTGAGACCTTGATGTTGCAATAATGCGTATTTCATTGCCATGGGTTTTTCCTGG